>Ga0207867_1000062_pt1 | contig 129267 bp, 122 predicted proteins | sample HigsolmetaAR206D_FD_184838 | JGI IMG/M metagenome (GOLD analysis project Ga0207867, IMG submission 184838) | Ionic liquid and high solid enriched microbial communities from the Joint BioEnergy Institute, USA - AR20-6-D (SPAdes) (version 2) ...
CGCCCGCGGGAGACAGCGCACCGGAAAGATCACCACTGTCCTCATCTACGGCGACCGGTGGATCGTCCGACGCGACATCCCAACTGTGCGGCACCGACTCCCCGAACACCCGGGAAGCGCGCACAGGAGGCGGGCTGGCGCGGCCGTCTTCTTCCGGAACCGTCGACGGCTCACCCGCGGCCCCGGGCACCGGTGGTGTTCCCTCGCCGTCGGCGGGTGGGACCGTCCACGAGGGCGTTCCCCGCCTCTCAGGCGCCCTTGCATCGTGGCCGCGCCGTTCTCTCCCGGTCTTCGGCGCCCCGTCCGCCGAAGAGGCGCCGGGGCCGCTGCCGCCGTCCTCCTCGGGAACGTCCGGCGGAACGTCCCAGCTGTGCGGAACGGCGTCAGGGCGAAGGAAAGGATGGCGGCTCGTCATGACGAAGACCTGTGAGCGGCGGCGCCATCGGGGAAGGACCGCCGGCCGGCGGGCCGGGACGGTCTATGGCGCCGCCGCCCCACAGAGGAGATCATTGCGCACCCATGGTCAGCAGTCACCCCATATCGGGGATTCCCCGTCAAGAATCACCGGCCTTGGCGGCCCTGCCCGTCTTCCGGGTCGCCGCGGCGGGAGCGTCCGAGGCCGCGGCGGGCGCCGCCTGCTCGGCCTGGGCGTCCAGCCGCGGGCCGATCCCCAGCTTCTCCTTGATCTTCTTTTCGATCTCGTCGGCGATGTCGGGGTTGCTGCGCAGGAAGTTCCGGGCGTTCTCCTTGCCCTGCCCGAGCTGGTCGCCCTCGTAGGTGTACCAGGCCCCGGCCTTGCGCACGATCCCGTGCTCGACCCCCAGGTCGATCAGGCCGCCCTCCCGGCTGATGCCCTGCCCGTACAGCAGGTCGAAGTCGGCCACCTTGAACGGCGGGGACACCTTGTTCTTGACCACCTTGACCCGCACCCGGTTCCCCACCGGCTCGGTCCCGTCCTTGAGCGTCTCGATCCGCCGCACGTCCAGCCGCACCGAGGCATAGAACTTCAGCGCCCGCCCACCGGTGGTGGTCTCGGGGCTGTTGTGGACCATGACCCCGTCGACGAAGTAGTTGTGCGACCCTTCGACCTCGATGTCGAACCGCCTCATGGACCGGGTCTTCGGCTTGACGCGGACGTCGAGGATCTGCGCCGGGACCAAGCGCGGTTCGGGATCGACGAACTGCGGCTCAACGGTGCAGCGCCCCCGCAGCCGCGGCAGCAACTTGTAGTCCATCGACTCGTGGACATAGGGGGCGATGAGTTCCTGGAACTTCGCGGAGGCGGCCGTGGTGAACTGAAGCACGCCGGCCTTGCGGGCTCCCCGCTCGATGAGCCTGACGTCCAGGCCGTGGGTGTCCCGCAGATATTCGACCAGGCGCTCGCGGGAACCCGGGCTGAACGCCTCCACGCAGATCTCGACACGCCCGGAGCCGCCCGCCGTCCTGTCCTGAAGCCCTTTGGAGGGCACGGCGAGATGACCGTCGTCCATGTACCAGATCGCCAGGGCGAGCGGTGTGAGCGCCTTGAGGTAGTCCCAGGTCAGGTGCTTCTTCCCGTCCCCGAAATAGACCACCCTGCGCAATTCGTCGAGTTCGGGCAACGGCGTGAAGTCGGCGAACACCGCGCCCTTGGCGTTGACGCTGCGTGTGCAGGGGATGTTGCCGAGCAGGGAGACCTTCCAGTCGAGGTAGGCGGCCTGCCCGGCGCCGTGGCCCATCCGGAACCGCACCCCGGTGCGTCCCCGGCGGTTGGGCGACAGGCTCCCATCGCCCATCACCGAGCCGAGGACGACCTGCCACTGCTGATCACTGAGCCGGTGAGTCTCCATGACCATGACCCGGTCGCCGGCGATCAGTTCCCCGGCCTCGCGGTAACCGCCCGGGGTGCGCACCAGGTGGTTCTCCGTCGCGGCGAACTGCGCCCTGCCGTTACCCCCGGACTTGGCGACGGTGAACTGCAGGAAACGCTCGGCGTTTCCGTTGTCGAACCAGTTCACGACGCGCTTGGGGACGATCTTGTCGAGCTGCGGGTCGTAGGAGAGGACCTCCACGTCCATCTTCTGGTCGACGATCTTGCCGATCTTCTCCTGCGTCCCGTCGGCGAGGGTGACCCGGGTGCCATAGGACATGCACCCGAACATGACTCCGATCTTTTCGCGGAGCTGGTTGATGAAGATGGCGGTGGTCTTGGCCTGGCTGATGGCGCCGGTCATCTTGCGCAGGGCCTGGGACATCAGGCGGGCCTGGAGGCCGACGTGGCTGTCGCCCATCTCGCCTTCGATCTCGGCGCGGGGGACCAGGGCGGCCACGGAGTCGACGACGATGATGTCGATGGCGCCCGAGCGCACCAGCATGTCGGCGATCTCGAGGGCCTGCTCGCCGGTGTCGGGCTGGGAGACCAGCAGGGCGTCGGTGTCGACGCCGAGCTTGGCGGCGTACTCGGGGTCGAGGGCGTGTTCGGCGTCGATGAAGGCGGCGATGCCGCCGTTCTTTTGCACGTTGGCGATGGCGTGCAGGGCGATGGAGGTCTTGCCGCTGCCTTCGGGGCCGTAGATCTCGATGATCCGGCCGCGCGGCAGGCCGCCGATGCCGAGGGCGATGTCCAGGGAGATGGATCCGGTGGGGATCACCTCCACGGGTGCGCGGGCCTCGTCGCCGAGCCGCATCACCGAACCCTTGCCGAACTGCCGCTCGATCTGGGCGAGCGCGGCCTCAAGAGCCTTGTCGCGGTCGTTTGCTGCCATGAGATGTCCCTGTCTGGTCCGAGGCCGTTCGGCCGGCCCTGGAGACTTCGCTTGCGGTCGGAGGCGACGTTACGGCGGCGGGCCGACAGTTTTCGAGCCGGTGCCGCGGCTGTGGACGAACGTCGTGTACGCCCCCACCTTACCGAACATTCGTTCGATCATGGGGCGCCTCGCCGGTCCGCCGCGCAATCTCCGTGCGCCGGGCGGGACGGTGTGCGTACTCTGGCCCGGTCGGAGGGGGTCACCATGACGCTGACCGTCGTCTTCTGCGCCGATCCACTCAACCCCCGGCGCGTGGACCCGCACTTTGCGCGCGAGGCCGCCGCGGTGCGGGACCACTACGGCAACGTGGCCTTGATCGATCACGACGTGCTGCGGCGGGGCGATGCGGCGGCCGCGGTGCGGCGGGTGCCGGTGCGGCTGGGTCCGGCCTGGTATCGCGGGTGGATGCTGACCGGTGAGGAGTATGAGGCGCTGGCCGAGGCGCTCAAGGAGCGCGGCACCCCGCTGATGATCCGCCCGGACGACTACCGCCGGGCGCACGAGCTGCCCGGCTGGCACGACACTTTCGCGGGCCTGACCCCGCAGAGCGTGTGGTGTCCGTTGCCGCCGCGGACCGTCCCCGACGATCTGGCGGAGCTGGTGCGTCCGCTGCCCGCGGGGCCCGGGGTGATCAAGGACTATGTGAAGTCGCGCAAGCACGAGTGGGCGGAGGCCTGCTATGTGCCGGACGTCAAGAACGTGGCGCAGCTGCGCGGCGTGGTGGAGAAGATGGTGGCCCTGCAGGACGAGTTCCTGTCCGGGGGCCTGGTGGTGCGCGAGTTCGAGTCCTATGAGACCGGCGAGGCCCGGGTGTGGTGGGTGGACGGGGAGCCGGTGCTGATCGGCCCGCACCCGGATGAGCCGGATTCGTGCCCGGAACCGGAGCTGGATCTGGTGGCGGCGGCGGTGCGGGCTTTGGGATGCCGGTTCATCACCACCGACATGGCGCTCCGGGCGGACGGGCAGTGGCGGGTGGTGGAGGTCGGCGACGGCCAGGTCAGCGAGCTGCCGGTGTCGGTGGATCCGATGGACCTGTACGCCCATCTGCCCGTCCCGGACTGAAGGTTCGGTGAACCTCTTTCAGCGCGCACCCCAAGGCGCCGGAGAAGGGAGCCCCGATGGTCTCCGCCGCCGCGGCGTTGCGGGTCACGGCAGCGTCCCAGACCGCGATGCCCCGTCCCGGCCTGCGGAGACGGCGTGGTGCAAAAGGTTCAGTGCAGGTGCGGGGGGACGTCGAAGGTCGCGCAGACCGCCTCCCAGACCCGTTTGGCGGATTCGCCGTCGGCCAGGGCCTGTTCGATGGTGCGTCCGCCGAGTTCGGCGATGACGTAGTCCTTGGCCACGCTCGCCGCGTAGGTCTCGCCGAACTGCCGGTTCATCCTGTCCCAGAACTCTGAGAGCCGCACGGCGGCCACGTTACCGCCGGCGGCGCCCTGGTTCTGTCCGAGGGGCGGGGCAGGATGGGGGGCATGGGCGAAGACGTGCTCAGGCGGTTCTCCCCGGCGACGCGGGCCTGGTTCTCGGGGGCGTTCGCCGGGCCCACGCCGGCGCAGGCGGGGGCGTGGGAGTCGATCGCGGCCGGTGAGCACACGCTGGTGGTGGCGCCCACGGGGTCGGGCAAGACGCTGGCGGCGTTCTTGTGGTCGCTGGACCGGCTGGCGACGTCCGGGCCGGTGGCCGAGCGGGAGCGGCGCTGCCGGGTGCTGTACGTTTCGCCGCTCAAGGCGCTGGCGGTGGACGTGGAGCGGAACCTGCGGGCGCCGCTCAGCGGGATCGGGCAGGCGGCGCGGCGGCTGGGGCTGCCGGTGCCGCAAGTGCGGGTGGGGGTGCGGTCGGGGGACACGCCGGCCGATGAGCGCCGCCGGCTGGCCGCCCGGCCGCCGGACATTTTGATCACCACGCCCGAGTCGCTGTTCCTGCTGCTCACCTCGCAGGCGCGGGAGACGCTGCGCGGGGTGGAGACGGTGATCGTGGACGAGGTGCACGCGGTGGCGGGCACCAAGCGCGGCGCTCATCTGGCACTGTCGCTGGAACGGCTGGATGTGCTGCTGGAGCGGCCGGCGCAGCGCATCGGGCTGTCGGCGACGGTGCGCCCGGTGGAGGAAGTCGCGGCCTTGCTGGGGGGATCGCGGCCGGTCCGGGCGGTGCAGGCCACTGGGGACGGCCCGCGGCTGGATTTGCGGGTCGTCGTCCCGGTGGAGGACATGGACGAGCCGGGCCCGGTGCGGGAGAGCGACCCGCAGGCGCTTGCCGGGGAGGCATCGCGCAGGTCGGTGTGGCCGCATGTGGAGGAGCGGGTGCTGGATTTGGTGGAGGCGCACCGCTCCACGATCGTGTTCGCCAATTCGCGGCGGCAGGCCGAGCGATTGTGCGGCCGGCTGAACGAGCTGGCCTTCGAGCGTCGCGGCGGGGCGTTGCCGGACGGTGCGGTGCCGGCGGAGGTGATGGCGCAGGCCGGTGCCGTCAAGGGCGCGCCGCCGGAGGTGGCGCGTGCCCATCACGGGTCGGTGTCCAAACAGGAGCGGGCCGGTATCGAGGAGGCCCTCAAGGAGGGGCGGCTGCCGGCGGTGGTGGCCACGTCCAGCCTTGAGCTGGGCATCGACATGGGGGCGGTGGATCTGGTCGTCCAGGTGGGTGCGCCGCCGTCGGTGGCCGGTGGCCTGCAGCGGGTGGGCCGGGCCGGGCATCGGGTCGGGGCGGTCTCCCGGGGGGTGTTCTTTCCCAAGTACCGCGGTGAGCTGCTGCAGACGGCGGTGGTGGCCGAGCGCATGGCCGCCGGGGAGATCGAGGCGCTGCGCTATCCCCGCAACCCGCTGGATGTGCTGGCCCAGCAGGTCGTGGCGATGGTGGCGATGGACGAGTGGACGGTGGAGGAGCTGGAGGCGGTGATCCGCCGGGCCGCCCCGTTCGCCGCGCTGCCGCGCTCGGCGCTGGAGGCGACGCTGGACATGCTGGCGGGCCGGTATCCGAGCGAGGAGTTCGGCGAGCTGCGCCCGCGGCTGGTGTGGGACCGGGTGACGGGGCGGCTGCGCGGCCGTCCCGGGGCGCAGCGGCTGGCGGTGACCAGCGGCGGCACCATCCCCGACCGGGGCCTGTTCGGGGTTTTCCTGGCCGGTGGCGGCAGGGCGTCCCGGGTGGGCGAGCTGGACGAGGAGATGGTGTACGAGTCGCGGGTCGGCGATGTGTTCGTGCTGGGGGCCAGCTCGTGGCGGATCGAGGACATCACCCCCGACCGGGTGCTGGTGTCCCCGGCTCCGGGGCAGCCGGGCAAGCTGCCGTTCTGGCACGGCGATGATCTGGGGCGCCCGGCCGAGCTGGGGCGGGCGGTGGGGGCATTCGCCCGGGAACTGTCACGCCTGCCGCGGGAGCGGGCCCTCGCCCGGGTCCGGGCGGCGGGGCTGGATGAGCGGGCGGCCGGGAATCTGGTGGATTACCTGGCCGAGCAGCGGGAGGCCACCGGTCATGTGCCCGATGACCGGACGGTGGTGGTCGAGCGGTTCCGGGACGAGCTGGGCGATTGGCGGCTGGTGGTGCACTCGCCGCTGGGTGCGCGGGTGCATGCGCCGTGGGCGCTGGCGATCGCGGCGCGGCTGCGGGAGCGGTACGGGGTGGACGCGCAGGCGTTGCACGCCGACGACGGCATCGTGGTGCGCATCCCCGACGCCGATGAGCCGCCCGGGTCGGATCTGGTGGTGTTCGATCCGGAGGACATCGAGTCGATCGTCGTCGCCGAGCTGGGGGGTTCGGCGCTGTTCGCCTCCCGGTTCCGCGAGTGCGCGGCGCGTTCGCTGCTGTTGCCGCGCCGCCGCCCCGATCGGCGGACGCCGCTTTGGCAGCAGCGGCAGCGGGCGGCGCAGCTGCTGTCGGTGGCCGGCAGGTACCCGTCGTTCCCGATCGTCTTGGAGACGATGCGGGAGTGCCTGCAGGACGTGTTCGACGTCCCGGAGCTGGTGCGGCTGATGCGGGAGCTGGCCGGGCGCGAGGTGCGCGTGGTGGAGGTGGAGACGCCCGCGCCGTCCCCGTTCGCCAAGTCGCTGTTGTTCCACTACGTGGGCGCGTTCATGTACGAGGGGGACGCGCCGCTGGCCGAGCGCCGGGCGCAGGCCTTGGCGCTGGATTCGGCGCTGCTGGCCGAGCTGCTGGGGCAGGCCGACCTGCGGGAGCTGCTGGATCCGCAGGTCGTCGCCGAGACCGAGCGGCAGTTGCAGCGTCTGACCGCCGACCGCCGCGCCGGGGACGCCGAGGGAGTGGCGGATCTGCTGCGGGCTTTGGGGCCGCTGTCGGTGGAGGAGGTGGCGGCCCGTATCGCCGTGCCGGGGGATGCCGGGGAGCACCCGGGCGGCGCGGCCTCCTCGCCGCGGGCGCGGGCGGTGGCCGGGCGGTGGCTGGCGGAGCTGGAGGGGCAGCGGCGGGTCATCCGGGTGCGGATCGCCGGGGCCGAGCAGTGGGCCGCGGTGGAGGACGCCGGGCGGCTGCGCGATGCGCTGGGGGTGCCGCCGCCTGTGGGGGTGCCCGAGGCGTTCCTGGAAGTGGCCGACGACCCGCTGGGTGATCTGGTGTGGCGGCACGCCCGCACCCACGGCCCGTTCCGGGTCGGGGACGTGGCGGCGCGGTTCGGGTTGGGCCCGGCGGTGGTGCTGGAGGCGCTGCGGCGGCTGGGCGCGGCCGGGCGGGTCGTCGAGGGCGAGTTCCTGCCGGTGGAGACGGTGCGGGGACCGGCCGGGGGCGAGTGGTGCGAGACGGGCGTGCTGCGGATGCTGCGCCGCCGTTGCCTGGCGCGGCTGCGGGCGGAGGTGGAGCCGGTGCCGCCGCGGGCGCTGGGGCGTTTCCTGCCCGCCTGGCACGGCATCGGCGGCCGGTTGTCCGGCATGGACGCGCTGGTGCAGGCGATCGAGCAGCTGCAGGGGGCGGCGGTGCCGGCCTCGGCGCTGGAGACGCTGGTGCTGCCGGCGCGGGTGCCGGGGTATTCGCCGGCGCTGCTGGATGAGCTGACCTCCTCCGGTGAGGTGGTGTGGGCCGGGCAGGGGGCGTTGCCGGGCGGCGACGGGTGGGTGGCGCTGTATCTGGCCGACACCGCGCCGCTGCTGCTGCCGGAGCCCGCCGAGATCACGATGACGCCGCTGCACCGGGCGGCGCTGGAGGCGCTGGCGGGCGGGGGTGCGCTGTTCTTCCGCATGCTGTCGGACCGGGTGAACGCCGCCGGGGTCCAGGCCGGCGATGCGGAGCTGGCCGGGGCGGTGTGGGATCTGGTGTGGGCGGGGCTGGTGACCAATGACACGCTGGCGCCGCTACGGGCAGTGCTGGGTTCGGGGCGTCCCGCGCATCGTCCCAGGAGGTCGCGGCGGGGCCGGCCGGTGCTGCCGTCGCGCAGCGGCCCGCCGACCGTGGCCGGGCGCTGGTGGCCGCTGCCGGAGCGGGAGAAGGACCGCACGCGCCGGGCGCACGCGCTGGCCGAGGTGCTGCTGGAGCGACACGGCGTGGTGATCCGGGGGGCGGTGGCCGCCGAGCGCGCCGGGGGCGGGTTCGCGGCCGTCTACCCGGTCTTGCGCGCGCTGGAGGAGGCCGGTCACTGCCGCCGCGGCTATTTCGTGGAGGGCCTGGGCGCCGCCCAGTTCGCCCTTCCCGGCGCGGTGGATCGCCTGCGCGCCCTGCGCGAGCCGTTTTCTCCCGCCGGTTCGCCCTCCGGTGAGGGGTGGGGTGACGGGGCGGCGCGCCCCTCCGGTGCGCGGGAGGCCGACCGGCCGCAGGCCCTGGTGCTGGCCGCCGCCGATCCGGCCAACCCGTACGGGGCCGCCCTGCCCTGGCCCGAACGGGAGGGGCAGAGCGTCGCCGGGCACAAGCCGGGGCGCAAGGCGGGGGCTCTGGTCGTCCTGGTCGACGGGGAGCCGGCGCTGTATGTGGAGCGGGGCGGGCGCACGCTGTTGTCGTGGACCGAGGAGCCGCAGGTGCTGCGGCCGGCGGTGCAGGCCTTGGCCTCGGCCGTCCGGGAGGGGGCGCTGGGCAGGCTCACGGTCGAACGCGCCGACGGCGAGCGCATCGGTTCCTCCCCGCTGGGTGAGGCGTTGGAGGAGGCGGGTTTCCATCCCACGCCGCGTGGGCTGCGTCTGCGCGCCTGAAAGCCCGGGCCTGCGGGCCATGGGCGTCCCAGGGGGTGGTGAGCTTCTGCTCTCCTCCCCGGAGAGAACGTAAATCCTCCCTGGGGTGGATCCGCGGCAAAAGGCTTTCTGGGACCATGTGACGCAACGGGGCAGCGGCGGCCGGGGGAAGCCGCCGCAGAACGGGGAGCAGTCATGACACCGACGACACGGTGGGTCATCGCGCAGCGGCGCAAGCGTCAGGTGATCACGCGGACGGTTCGCGATCGTGCTCTGTACGATCCGCGGCGGCACAAGCCCGCCGTCCCGCCGCGCCGCACCGCACCGAGCAAGTGATCGTGCCGGCTCCGCCGGGGTGCTCGCGGCGGCCCGGCCGGGGCCGGTCGCGAGTGAGTGGCCGATCGGTAACAAGGCGTTCATGGTTATTTGACGGCCGATCAACACGGCTGCTCGACCATGGAGGCATCCGAGCACGGACGCCGTCGAGGTCCCGGCGGTCGGCGCCGGTGATCGGGTAGAGCGTGGAAACCTCAAGGGCGCGGCCACGCACCGCATCGGCGCACGGGGGTGACCGGGAGGACCGGGCAGTGTCCGGCTCGCGCCTGCGGCACGCCAGGGCCCGGCGGCGCCGGGCCCTGGCGCCTTGGCGAGCCGGCGGCCAAAGCGCCGGAGCCGTCCCAGACGGCGCGGGACGCACCGCCGGGGTCGATCGGGGGCGGCGAAGACGGGTCCGGCGGCCCGTGTGCGGAGCGTATCCGGCGGCCCTGGGGGCGAGCCGTGCCGACGCCCGCGCCGCGGCCGGGCCGTTCGGCCTCACCACCCCCCGAAACAGCCGGTCAGCTCTGATTTCCCGCAGGCCACACCGTTGTTACCTGGATCACAGCGGCGGTGGAAGGAGGCGGCAACTCAACCACTCTGGTCGGCAAGGGATACTAGAGGCATGCGATTGTCCGCCCGGGTCGATTACGCTCTGCGTGCCGCCGCGGAGCTGGCGGTGGCCGGGAGCACCCCGGTGACCGCGGTTCAGCTCGCCGAGTCACAGCAGATCCCCCCCAAGTTCCTGGAGAACATCCTGGGCCAGCTCCGCAGGTCCGGACTGGTGCGCAGCCAGCGCGGCCCCGACGGCGGTTACTGGCTGGCCAAGCCCGCCGATGAGATCTCCCTGGCCGACATCATCCGCGCCATCGACGGCCCGCTGCTGGGCGTGCGCGGCGAGCGTCCCGAGCACGTCGGCTACCAGGGCGCGGCCCGCCCGTTGCAAGAGGTGTGGATCGCGCTGCGGGCCAGCGAACGCAGCATCCTGGAGTCGGTCACCCTCGCCCACATCGCCGCCGGCAAGCTGCCCGACCCCGTCGCCGAGCTCACCAAGGACCCGGCCGCCTGGCAGAGCCCTTCGCTGATCTGAAGGCGTCCGCCGTGCCGGAGGGGGACACCGTCTGGCTGGCCGCCCGCCGGCTGCACCGGGCGCTGGCCGGATGGGCGCTGACGGTCTGCGACGTGCGCGTCCCCCGCTACGCCACGACCGACCTGCGCGGCCAGAGGGTGCGCGAGGCGGTCTCCCGCGGCAAGCACCTGCTGATCAGAGTGGACGGCGGGCTGAGCGTGCACGTCCATTTGAAGATGGACGGCCGCTGGCTGATCCGCCCCGCCGGCCCGGTGCCCCGCGACCATCGCATCCGCCTGGCGCTGGGCAACGAGCGCCATCTGGCGCTGGGCTACCGGCTCGGCGTCGTAGAGGTGCTGCCCACCGCCGCGGAGGAGTGCGCAGTCGGTCACCTGGGGCCCGATCTGCTGGGGCCGGACTGGGACCCGCAGGAGGCGGTGCGCCGCCTGCGCGCTCGTCCCGAACGCGCCATCGGCGAGGCCGTGATGGACCAGAGCGTGCTGGCCGGCATCGGCAACATCTACAAAAGCGAACTGTGCTTCCTGCGCGGCGTGCACCCTTGGCGCCCGGTCGCCGAGGCTGGGGACCTGCACGCCTTGGTGGATCTGGCCCACCGGCTGCTGGAGGCCAACAAGAACCGGCACGGGCACGTCACCACCGGTGACCTGCGGCCCGGACGCACGCACTGGGTGTACGGGCGGGCGGGCCGTCCCTGCCGCCGGTGCGGCGCCCGGATCGAGCAGGCCGAGCAAGGGCCGCCGGGGTGGGAGCGGCTCACTTTCTGGTGCCCTGGCTGCCAGGCCGCGCCCTGAGAAGAAGCGGCCGGCGGCATGCCGGGCCACTCGTCCCTTGAAAACCCGCCGGCCGTGTCCGGATGCGCTCTCCCCGACCGCGGCGGGGAGCGGCATCACCGGCCGACAAAGCGCTGGACCCCGACCCGTTCCAGGGCCGGGGTCCAGCGCATCTCACCGCAGGCGCGGTCGGCGAACCTTTTCGACACACCCTTCCCGCAGGTCGCCCGCGGGGACGTCGCAGTCGGGGTCGATGCCCTGACCTGCCGCGTCATGCCTCGAAGGCCGTCAGGACCCTCGTCCCGGACCTCCGAGACCGGGTGCTGAAAAGGTTCACTGGGTCTGCACCTCGAACATCCAGTGCTGCTTTTCCAGGTCGGCGGTGATGCCGATGAGCATGTCCTGGGTCACCAGGTCGGTCCGCCCGGTGGCCTCGATGCGTTCCCGGAAGCGAGCGATGATCTGCGCCAGGATGTCGGTCATGGAGGCGACCACCTTGTCGTCGGACTCGTAGCCGCCGTCGGGCTGGCGGATCTTGGTGGTGTCGGCGACCGTGCGCACCCGGCCGTCGGGGTTGACCCCCACCGCCACCGCGCGCTCGGCGACCCGGTCGGCGGCCTTGCGGGCCAGCGACACCACGTCATCCAGCTGCAGGTGCACCGACCGGAAGCGAGGGCCGGTCAGGTTCCAGTGATACTGCTTGGCCACCAACGACAGGTCGAGAAGATCGACCAGGGCGCCCTGCAGCGCCTCTCCCGTGGTCCGCCGGGCGGTCTCGTCACGCAGGGGGCTCATCACCGTCGCCATCATCGGCTCCTTCCGTGTCGAACGGGTGTCCCTTACCTTCAGGACCCTCCCCGTAAAAGCCGCGGGCAATCGCGGCGTACGTCACGGCAGCGGCCGAGGCGACGAACGCGGCCGGTCAGGCGGCCACCATGTCGGCGCGGAACTCGCCGGTGATCTCCTCTGGCGTGGACGGGATGGAGTCCGCCGAGATCGTCTCCCGCTCCAGCCCCTCGCCGAGCCGCTCGTGCGCGGGCGGGGCACCGGCCATCACCGGCTCCTGCTGCAGCTCGGCCAGCGCCAGCTGATCGGCGACTTCCCGCAGCACGTGGGACAGCGGCACTCCCAGGGCCTTGCAGATGGACGCGAGCAGTTCCGAGGACGCTTCCTTCTGCCCCCGCTCGACCTCCGACAGGTACCCCAGTGACACTCTTGCCGCAGCCGACACCTCGCGAAGGGTGCGACCCTGGCGCAGCCGCAGCTGCCGCAGTACGTCACCGAGCAGCTGGCGAAGCAGTACCATCGCTCGCTCCCTTCCCGGGTCTCGGACCTTCGACTTCTCCACGGTACCTGTCTACCAGGCGAGCACGGCAGACCAAGGATTTCGTGTTCGCTGGGAACGTAACGCTGTAATCAGCCAGCTTCTTCCCGATCCTCCCCCCACCGGTGGGCATCCGGACCGGTCCCGACCCCAAGGAGGATACGTCTTAGCAGGTCAAGGGCGTGCACCACGGTCATTTCGCGGATCGGCCCGCGGGCCTGGGCGCCCGATTCGGGCACCGGAAGGTTCGGAGCCCTCACCACCGGGTTAGCCTTGCCAGGTTCGGCCACGGCGATGAAGACCGTTCCCACCGGGCGGCCGTCCTGGGGGTCCGGGCCCGCCACCCCGGTCACCGCCAGCCCATAAGAGGCGCCCAGCCGGTCCCGCACCCCGGCGGCCATCGCGGCGGCCACCTCGGGATGCACCGCTCCCTCGGCCGCCAGCAGGTCCGCCGGCACGCCCAGCAGTTGATGCTTCAACCGCGTGGCATACGACACCACGCCGCCGGCATAGGTGACCGACGAACCGGGCATGTCGGTCAACCTCGCCCCCAGCAGCCCCCCGGTCAGCGACTCGGCCGTGGCCACCGTCGCCGACCGCTCCGCCAGCAACCGGTGCACGACCCGCTCCAGGGTCTCCTCCTCCGCGCCATAGACCACCGGGCCCAGCAGCCGGCGCGCCATCGCCTCGGCGCGTTCCAGCAGCTTCGGGGCGTCGCCTCCGGTCGCGGTGATCCGGATCCGCACCTCGCCCGGGGAGGGCAGGTAGGCCAGGCGCACCCCCTCCATCGCCTCGACGGGGGCCAGCCGGGCGGCCAGCTCCGACTCCCAGACCCCGGCGGTGCGCAACGTCCGTCGTGCGGTGCGCGTCCGTCCCAGGCGGGCGCTCAGCTCCGGCAACACCGTCTCGGTCATGATCGCGCGCATCTCGTGCGGGACCCCCGGCAGCGCGTACACCACGCCTCCGGGCAGCTCCACGCGCAGCCCGGGGGCGCTGCCGGCGGGGTTGGGCAGGATGCCGGCGCCTTCGGGCAGCTCCGCCATCCGCAGCGCCATCGGCACCAGTGTCCGCCCGGCCCTGGCCGCCCGGACGCGCAGCCGCTCCTCCAGATGCGGGTCGCGGACCAGGTCCACGCCCGCCAGGGCGGCCAGTGCCTCCCGGGTCAGATCGTCGTAGGTGGGGCCGAGCCCACCGGTGACGATGACCACATCGGCCCGCCGCAGCGCCCCGGTGACGGCCCGGGTGATCGCCTCCAGTTCGTCGCCGACCACCACGCTGCCGGTGACCTCGGCGCCGAGGTCGGCCAAACTCCGGCCCAGCCACGCGGCGTTGCCGTTCACGACGTCGCCGAGCAGCAGCTCGTCCCCCACCGTCACCACTTCGACCCGCATGCCGCTCCCTTTCACCGGCGGTCGGGACGCCCCCGCCCCATGAAGCGTGGTCATGCTCTCACGGCCGGAGCCGCATCAAGCCGGTGCGGCACGCCTCAGCCGCCAGGCCTGCACCACGTAGTCGACGCCGGTGACCACGGTGACGGCCACGGCGGCGGCCATCGCCGCCCAGCGCAGCGGACCCAGCGGGCCGGGCAGGATGAACAGCCCGATCGCGATGATCTGCAGCATGGTCTTGAGCTTGCCGCCCTTGCTGGCCGGGATCACCCCGTGGCGGAGCACCACCAGCCGCAGCACGGTGATGCCCAGCTCCCGGACCATGATCACTGCGGTGACCCACCACCACAGCTCGCCCAGCAGCGACAGCCCGACCAGCGCCGTGCCGGTCAGCGCCTTGTCGGCGATCGGGTCGGCGATCTTGCCGAAGTCGGTGACCAGGCCGTATCTGCGGGCCAGATCCCCATCGATCTTGTCGGTGATCGAGGCGGCGGCGAACACCGCCAGCGCTGCGATCCGTCCCGCGGTGCCCTCGGTGAACAGCAGCCAGGCGAACAACGGCACCAGCAGGATGCGCACCAGCGTCAGCAGGTTGGCGACGTTGTAGACGCTGACCGAAGCAGGCGGCAGGGGGGCGCCGGAGCGGCCGGCCGCCTGCTCCGGTCCGGGCGCGGCGGCCGAATCCGGCCCGACGGCGCTCATGGCGCGTCCGCCGTGGCGACCCCGGCCACCGGAGCATCGGCGGGTGCGGGCTCCGCCACCAGATCGACGCCCTCGCAGTCCACCACGGTGGCGGTGACGAACTCGCCCACGGCCAGACCCCGGCCCCGTACCAGCACCGTGCCGTCCACCTCGGGAGCCTGGTGCTCGGCCCGCCCTTCGAAGACCCCTGGTTCCACCTGCTCCTCCAGCAGCACCCGCACGGTGGTGCCGATCCGTTCCTCGGCGCGCTGCGCGGTCAGTTCCTCGGCCAGGTGCGACACTTCCGCGACCCGGTGGGCGATCTCCTCTTCGTCCAGCTTGCCGTCCAGCGCCGCCGCCTCGGTGCCCTCTTCGTCGGAGTAGCCGAAGACGCCGATCGCATCCAGCCGGGCCTCGCTCAAGAAGGCCATCAGCTCCTCCAGGTCGTCTTCGGTCTCGCCGGGGAAGCCCACGATGAAGTTGGAGCGCACGCCCGCATCGGGGGCCTTGTCGCGGATGCGGGCCAGCAGCTCCCCGAAGGTCTCCCGGTCGCCGAAGCGGCGCATGCGGCGCAGCACCGGCCCGCTGGCGTGCTGGAAGGACAGGTCGAAGTAGGGGGCCACGCCGGGCGTGGTGCACAGCACCTCGATCAGGCCGGGTCTCAGCTCGGCCGGCTGCAGGTAACTCAGCCGCACCCGCTCGATGCCGTCGATCGCCGCCAGTTGCGGCAGCAGCTTCTCCAGGGCCCGCAGGTCGCCCAGGTCCTTGCCGTAGGAGGTGGAGTTCTCACTGACCAGGACCACCTCCCGCACGCCGCGTTCGGCCAGCCAGGCGGCCTCGGCCAGCACCTCCTGCGGGTCGCGGGAGACATAGGCGCCGCGGAAGGCCGGGATGGCGCAGAACGTGCAGCGCCGGTCGCAGCCGGAGGCCAGTTTGAGCGGGGCGACCGGGCCGCCCTCCAGCCGCCGCCGCAGCACCCGCGGGCCGGAGGCCGGCGCCAGGCCCTCGGGCAGCTCGCCGTGGCCGGGGATGGCCACATCGCGGGCCTTCTCCCGGCGCGCGACCGGGGTGATCGGCAGCAGGGTGCGCCGGTCCCGGGGGGTGTGCGCGGGACGGCGGATCCCGGCCAGGACCTCCTCGAGCCGCTCGCCGATGTGGGCGTAGTCGTCGAAGCTCAGCACGGCGTCGGCCTCGGGCAGCGATTCGGCCAGTTCGGCCCCGTACCGTTCGGCCAGGCAGCCGGCCGCCACCACCTTGGCGCCGCTGTCGTGGACGGCCAGCAGGGTGTCGATGGAGTCCTTCTTGGCGGCGTCGATGAAACCGCAGGTGTTGACCACCACCACACCGGCCTGGCCGGCCTCGTCGACCAGCGTCCAGCCGGCGTCCTCCAGCCGGGCGGCGAGTTCCTCGGAGTCGACCTCGTTGCGCGCGCAGCCGAGGGTGACCATGCAGACAGTGCGGCGAGCGGACATGCCTCTAACCGTAGTGGGCGCCGCGCGCCCGGCGGACCGGGTGGTCACCTTCGCGTCCGCGCCGGCGGGGCGGCCCCGGCCCCGCGAGGGGCGCTCAGGTGCCCTCCGGGTCGCCGGGGCCGAAATCAAGGCGCAGCACCTGGCCGTCGGTGCCGGGGGAGCCCAGTTTCTTGCCGTTGACGGTGAGCTCGACCCCGCCGCCGTTGCCGATCAGGATGTAGATGCGCTTTTTGGCGGTCCACTCCATGCTCTTGCCGGACGCCAGCAGCCCGCTGAACAGCTGCCTGCCTTTTTCGTCCCGGACGTTGAGCCAGCTGGAGCGCTTGGCCTTCACCCGCAGCTGGACGTTCTTGCGGGGCACCGCCGCCACCGCATCGGGGGCGGGGGTGGCCGTGGCGGACTGCGCGGGCAGGGCGGCCCGGCTGGGCTGCGCCACCGGCTGGGCGGTCTGCGGATCGGTGGCGCCGCCGTCCAGCACCCGGACGATCCCGTACAGCACCACCAGCACCAACGCCACCGCCATGGCCGCGGTCCAGTTGGGCGAACGAGGCTCGGCGATCTTCACCGGCCGTTCCGATTCGAAGGCCGCGGCGGCCGACGTCGGTTCCAGCGCGCCGTATTTGCGGTCGAACTCGCGGATCAACGGCTCGGGGTCGATCCCGACGACCTTGGCGATGCTGCGGATGTGGCCGCGGGCATAGAAGTTGCCGCCGCAGGAGGCGAAGTCGTCGGCCTCGATGCCGCGGATCACGCTGGCCCGGATCCGGGTCCGCTCGCTCACCTGACTGATGGTGAGACCTGCTGTCTGACGGGCGGTTGCCAAGGTCTCACCGATGCTCACGCCGCGCCCTCCCGGAATTGCAGATCGGCCGTGCCGGGCCGATCACGGTGAACAACACAGCTTCGTCGCTACCGTTCCCGTGTGGTCCAGTCTAAGAAGCGGCATGCCCGTTAAGCGATACGCAACGCGTTCGAAACAGGGCAAGATTTCGCATCATTCGGAGAACGTCCCGGAAGCCGCGTCCAGACCCATCGCAGGAGGGGTTCGGCCGCCGCATGCGGCCCGTCCCCCGGCCTCATCCCCCGCCGCGCACCCGGGCCAGCGTCTCGGCCAGGTCGTCGGGCTTGACCAGCACGTCACGCGCCTTGGAGCCTTCGCTGGGACCGACGATGCCGCGGCTTTCCATCAGGTCCATCAGCCGGCCCGCCTTGGCGAATCCCACCCGCAGCTTGCGCTGCAGCATGGAGGTGGAGCCGAATTGCGTGGTGACGACCAGTTCAATGGCCTGCAGCAGCAGTTCCAGGTCATCGCCGATGTCGGAGTCGATCTCCCGCTTGGGGGCGGCGGACTCGATGACCTCGGGCCGGTAGGCGGGCTCCTTCTGCTTCTTGCAGTGCTCCACCACGCCCATGATCTCTTTTTCCGAGACATAGGCGTTCTGGATCCGCATCGGCTTGCTGGCGCCCATCGGCAGGAACAGCGCATCGCCCTGGCCGACCAGCTTCTCGGCGCCCGGCTGGTCCAAGATGACCCGGCTGTCGGCCAGCGAGCTGGTGGCGAACGCCAGCCGGGAGGGCACGTTGGCCTTGATCAGCCCGGTGACCACGTCCACGCTGGGCCGCTGGGTGGCCAGCACCAGGTGGATGCCGGCGGCGCGGGCCAGCTGGGTGATGCGGACGATGGCGTCCTCCACGTCCCGGGGCGCCACCATCATCAGGTCGGCCAGCTCGTCCACGATCACCAGCAGGTAGGGGTAGGGCTCATAGACCCGTTCGCTGCCGGGCGGCGGCTTCAGGTGCCCGGCCCGCACCGCCTTGTTGAAGTCGTCGATGTGGCGGAAGCCCGAGGCCGCCAGGTCGTCGTAACGGCGGTCCATCTCCCCCACCACCCACTGCAGGGCCTCGGCGGCCTTCTTGGGGTCGGTGATGATGGGGGTGATCAGGTGCGGGATGCCCTGGTAGAGGGTCAGCTCGACCCGTTTGGGGTCCACCAGCACCATCCGCACCTCATCGGGGGTGGCCCGCATCAGCACCGAGGTGATCAGCCCGTTGATGCAGGTGGACTTGCCGGCGCCGGTGGCCCCGGCGATGAGGATGTGCGGCATCTTGGCCAGGTTGGCCACCACGGTGCGGCCCTCGACGTCCTTGCCCAGCCCCACCACCATCGGGTGCCGCTCGTTGAGGGCGGCCGGGGAGCGCAGCACGTCGCCCAGGCTGACGATGTCCTTGTCGACGTTGGGGATCTCCACCCCGATCGCCGATTTGCCGGGGATCGGGGAGATGATCCGCACATCGGCGCTCTTGACGGCGTAGGCGATGTTCTTGGTCAGCGCGGTGACCTTCTCCACCTTCACCGCCGGGCCCAGCTCGATCTCATAGCGGGTGATCGTCGGACCCCGGGTGAACCCGGTCACCTGCGCGTCGATGTCGAACTGCTCCAGCACCTCGGTGAGCGCCGCCACCACCATGTCGTTGGCCTTGGTGCGGGGCTTGGCCACGGTGCCGGGACGCAGCAGCGACAGATCGGGCAGCTCATAGTCGCCGGACGGCGACGGCAACGGCAGCTGCTCGGCATGGCGCGGCGCCGGGGTCGGGTCGGGAACCTCCGGAAGCGCCGGGGTCCTCCGCTCCGGCTGCTCCAGGAACGGTTCGGGCTCGGGCTCGAACAGGTCGTCGGCCAGGTCCCGCCGGGGCGCGGGATCCTGCGGGCGCTCCTCCAGGACGGGGGTGTCGTACGGCTTGGAGTGCTCGCCGATGTCCAGGCCGTCCTCGTCGGAGGGCCGCCGGGCCGCGGCCGTCTTCTTGCGCCGCTGCTTGGGCTTGGGCTCTTCCTCGGGCCGCTCGCCCGCCTCCGGGTCCTCGCCGGCGCGTTCGCGCAGCATCACCAGGTCTTTGAGGGCGGCGAGCCGTTCGGGGATGCGGTACACCGGGGTCGCGGTGACCACCAGGAGGCCGAAGACGGTTCCCAGCAGCAGCAGCGGCACCGTCACCCACGTGCTGAACAGCGCCTTGAGCGGGGCCGCCACCAGCCAGCCCAGCACCCCGCCGGCGTCGCGGACCCGGCCCATCTCCTCGGCGGGGGACGGCAGGCCCGCCGCCAGGTGGACCAGGCCCGCCACGCAGATCGCCAGCGCGCTGGCGCCGATCACCACCCGGCCCAGGTCGCGGTTGCGTTCGGGGTGGCGCAGCGTCCGGTATCCCAGGACGGCCACCACGACCGGCAGCACCACGGCGAGCCTGCCGAAGGCGCCCCACACCACCGTCTCCAGCGCGATGAGGACCACGCCCTCCTGGAGCCGGAACCAGGTGACCGCGGCCAGCACGATCGCGGCGCCCAGCAGCGCCACTCCCAGCCCGTCGCGCCGGTGCTCGGCGTCCAGTTCGCGCGCCCCCTGCCCGTAGGCCCTGACCCCCCGGCCCACGCTGCCCGCCAGCGCCCGGTACAGCCCGGCCAGCAGCCGCAGGAAGCCGATGATCAGCCGGGCGAGCGGCCCCGGGCGGCGGGAGGACCGCCCGCTCTTGGCCGGCCGGCGCGCCGCGGCGCCCTTGCGGGCCGCGGCGCGCCCGGTGGAGGTCTTGCGGACGGGCGCGGTCTTGGTGGTGCCGGCGGCACGCCCGGCGGGGGCCGTCCTGCTCGCGGCCTTACGCGCGGTGCCGGATGTGCGCGGGCTTCCAGGGGTGCGCGAGGAACCCTGGGCTCCTCCGGACGCACGTGTGGCCATGGTGACGAGCGTAGCGAGCACCCCAACGGATGCCCTGCAATCGGTTGATCCCGCGTGTCGCGGCGGCCGGGAAGGATCCGCCGGGCGCGTCCGCCGGCGGCGGACGCGCCGTCAGACCTCGACCACCACCGGGACGATCATGGGACGGCGGCGGTAGTTCTCATTGACCCAGCGGCCGACGGTGCGGCGGATCAGCTGGCTGAGCTGGTGCAGCTCGTTGACGCCCTCGGCGGCGGCCTCCTGCAGCACCTCCTCGATCCGCTCGATGACCTCCTCGAAGTCCTCATCGGCGATGCCGGCGCCGCGGGCGTGGATCTCCGGGCCGGCCACCACCTTGCCGGTGGAGGCGTCGACGCCGACGACGATGGAGACGAACCCCTCCTCGCCGAGGATCCGCCGGTCCTTCAGGGAGGTCTCGGTGATCTCGCCGACCGACAGGCCGTCGACGTAGACGTAGCCGGCGGGGACCGCGCCGGTGATGGAGGCCCGCCCGTCGACCAGGTCCACCACCACGCCGTCCTCGGCGAGGACGATGTTCTCCTCGGGCACGCCGGTCAGCGCGGCCAGGCGGGCGTTGGCCTTCAGGTGCCGCCACTCGCCGTGGATGGGCATGAAGTTGCTGGGCTTGGTGAGGTTGAGCACATACAGCAGCTCGCCCGCCGAGGCGTGCCCGGACACGTGCACCAGCGCGTTGCCCTTGTGGATGACGCGGGCGCCCCACCGGGTGAGGCCGTTGATGACCCGGTTGACGGCGGTCTCGTTGCCGGGGATCAGCGAGGAGGCCAGCATCACCGTGTCGCGCTCGGTGATGCGGATCTGGTGGTCGCGGTTGGCCATCCGCGACAGCGCCGACATCGGCTCGCCCTGGGAGCCGGTGCACACCAGCACCAGCCGGTCGGGCGGGACGTCGTCGATCTGCCGCTGCTCGATGAGGATGCCCTCGGGCACCTTCAGGTAGCCCAGCTCGCCGGCCACTCCCATGTTGCGCACCATGGAGCGGCCGACGAAGCAGACCTTGCGGCCGTTGGCGGCGGCGGCGTCCAGCACCTGCTGCACCCGGTGGATGTGGGAGGCGAAGCAGGCCACGATGATCCGCTCGTCGGCGGTGCGGAACACCTCATCGATCACCGGGCCGATCTCGCGCTCGCTGGTGACGAAGCCGGGCACCTCGGCGTTGGTGGAGTCGCACATCAAAAGGTCGATGCCCTCGGCGCCGAGGCGGGCGAAACCGCCCAGGTCGGTCAGCCGCCCGTCCAGCGGCAGCTGGTCCATCTTGAAGTCGCCGGTGTGCAGCACCAGCCCGGCGGGGGTGCGCACGGCCACCGCCAGCGCGTCGGGGATGGAGTGGTTGACCGCCAGAAATTCCAGGTCGAACGGGCCGAAGGAGCGCCGCTCGCCCTCGGTGACGCCGATGGTGACCGGCCGCAGGCGGTGCTCGGTGAGCTTGGCCTCGATCAGCGCCAGGGTGAGGCGGGACCCCACCAGCGGGATGTCGGCCCGCTCGCGCAGCAGGAACGGCACCCCGCCGATGTGGTCCTCATGGCCGTGGGTCAGCACCACGGCCTCCACCTGGTCCAGCCGGTCCCGGATGTAGTCGAAGTCCGGCAGGATCAGATCGACGCCCGGCTGCTCCTCCTCGGGGAACAGCACGCCGCAGTCGATGATGAGCAGCCGCCCGCCGAACTCGAACACCGTCATGTTGCGGCCGATCTCCCCGAGGCCGCCCAGCGGGACGATGCGCAGTCCGTTCTCCGGCAGGGCGGGCGGGCTGGAGAGCTCAGGGTGCGGATGGCTCACGGGGACCCCACCCGGCGGCCCGGCCGCCCTTGGGGCATGGGCCGTGACTTCGTGCGTGCGCTCATGCCTCAACCTCCTGCACCTTGACTCCCCCCTGTGCGAGGTCTTCGCGCAGCCGCGCCACGAACTCCGGCGTCGCCGGCGCCAGCGGCGGCCGCAACGTACCGCCCGGCAGGCCCAGCAGGCCCAGGGCCGCCTTGGTGGCGATGGCGCCCTGCGTGCGGGTCATGATGGCGGTGACGACGGGCAGCAGCCGGCGGTGGATCGCCAGCGCCCGGCCGGTGTCGCCGCTTCGGTACGCCTCGATCATCTCATGCAGGTCTGCCCCGACGACATGTCCGATAACGCTGACGAACCCGGCGGCTCCCACTGACAGCCAGGGCAGATTCAGGTTGTCGTCGCCGGAGTAGAAGACCAGGTCGGTGGCGGCCATGACCCGGGAGGCGGCGAACAGGTCGCCCTTGGCGTCCTTGACGGCGACGATGCGGGGGTGCTCGGCCAGGCGCAGCAGCGTGTCGGTGTGGATCGGCACACCGGTGCGGCCGGGGATGTCGTAGAGCATGTTGGGCAGCCCCGTGGCGTCGGCGACCGCGGTGAAGTGGGCCAGCAGGCCCTCCTGAGGGGGCTTGTTGTAGTAGGGCGTGACGACCAGCAGCCCGTGCGCCCCGGCCCGTTCGGCCCGCCGGGCCAGCTCCAGGGTGTGAGCGGTGTCGTTGGTGCCCACACCGGCCACCACCGTGGCGCGGTCGCCCACCGCCTCCAGCACCGCCCGCAGCAGGCGGTCCTTCTCCTCGTCGCTGGTGGTGGGGGCCTCGCCGGTCGTGCCACTGACGACCAGGCCGTCGTTGCGCTGCTCGTCGACCAGGTAGGCCGCCAGGCGGGCGGCGCCGTCGTAGTCCACCTCGCCGTCGGGGGTCATCGGGGTGACCATCGCGGTCAGCATCCGGCCGAACGGCGCGTCACTTGCAGTAGTGGGTGCCATGCCTCGAACGGTACCGTCACGGCCGGTGCCGCCGCGCCCACAGGTGCGCCTGCCGTTGGGCGGGGCGCGGCGCAAGGGCATGGGGCAGAGCACGAAGAGACGCCGCGGCTGTGCGCTCGGGGGTACGTACAGCCGCGGCGTCTACACCGACATCGTGACATGAAAAAGCCGCGCCACGGCGGGAAAACCGGTGATTTTTCGACTCAATTGAGTAACGCCGGGACTCAATCGGATAACGGCGGCGCCCCGCGGCCCGCCGCGCCCTTCGGGCCGTGCTTTTCAGCGCCCGATCCCGCACCTCGGAGGCGGGAGCCCCGGTGCCGTCACAGGTCACGGCATCGCCCCGAGGACTGCGCACCCGCAGGCGGTCTGCGGAAAAGGATTCGCCGCTCAGATGGCGGGCGCGCCTCATGGCCGGGCCCGGGCACGTGATCACCCGGGCCTGACCGGTGTGCACCCCCTTCAGCCCCGCCGGGCCCGTTCAGCCGGTGCTCGCGGGGCTGGGATCGGCGTCGGACAGTTCACGGAGCCGGGCGCGCAGTTCCTCGACGCTGAGCGTGCGCACCAGTTCGTTGCCCCGGACGGCCCACCAGTGCCCAGAGCCGCCCCGGCCGAACCTCCACCCGGAGAATTCGGCCGACAGCTCGCCGAGCCGGTGGGTCACCTGTGCTGTGGTGTCCTCCATCTCTTCGACCTCGCTCCCCACAGTCGAGACTGCGCCTGTGTCCGACCGGCCGCCGACCCCCATCGGCCGCTGATCCGCCGTGGGATCTACCCTGCCGCGAGCATTGCCATGCACAGCCTTCACCTGCGAAAACGTCTATTTGGGAACGTTACAAGCCAGCTGACCGACTGGCTAGAGTTTTCTGGCGCGATCGGTAGCCGGTCTTTGCGGTATCGCTCTTGCCGCCGCCCCTCGACCGTCCACTCGCGGCACAACGACGCGCTGCGGAAAGCCATGTGGGGGTTGTGCGAGGGAGTCGAGACCGCGCCGCACGGCTCCCCGGCCCGGCCCGTCAGCGGCCGGCAGGCCGGCACCCCTCTGCTCTGAACACCGTGACGCGGTCTTGCGATGAGGTGCGCCACCGGCTCGGCGCACCCGGCGAAGTGCCGTCCCACCAGGGACTTTGTCGGCCGTGACCCATCGTAGGGCATATGACGGCTTGGTCCGGTCACCCAAGAGGAGACGATGACGGGCACAGCGCATCCCGTCCGCCGGGACCGTTCCAGAACCGGAATCGGACCGTCCCGCCGCGGTCCGCTATAGCCTGGCCCCGTCACCCACGATCATCAGGAGATGACGCCCATGGCCGATGTCGGCGTACGGCCCGCCCGCCGGGCGGACGCGGCGGCGGTCGCCGACGTGCAGGTGCGGGCCTGGCGAGAGGGGTACCGGGAGCTGCTGCCGGCGAAGGTGCTGGCCGAGGTGACCGCGCCGCAGGCGGCGGCGGTGTGGCGGGAGCGCTGGCTGCAGGCGATCACCGATCCGCCCAGCCCGCGGCACCGGCTGCTGGTGGCCGTCTCCGCCGAGCTGGTGGTGGGGTTCGCCGCGCACGCCCCCGCCGAGGACCCGGACCTGGATGCGGCCACCACCGCCGAGCTGGTGACGCTGCTGGTCGACCCGGTGCACGGCCGGGCCGGGCACGGCAGCCGGCTGCTGGCCGCCACCGCCGACCTGCTGGGCGAGGACGGCTTCGCCACCGTGGTCTGCTGGGTCTTCGAGCAGGACGCGGTGATGCGCCGCTTCCTGGGCTCGGCGGGCTGGGCCCCCGACGGCGCCCGGCGCGTGCTGGACATGGGCGAACCGGTGCCGATGATCCGGATGCACACCGATATCTCCGGCGGCACCCGGCGTCTGTGAACGTTCTCGAATGAGCCCGTACGGTGCCGTACGGGCACCGTCGTTGCATGCCGGACACTCCCGGGAATCGTCGCGGCCGAACCTTTTTCACCGGCGCCGGACGCATCGGCCGCCGCGGCAAAACCACCCGAAAAAGGTTCGATATTCCACCGGTCTCCGCCAGGAGATCAAAGAAATCCGACATTCGGGGAGGAATCTTGGCTGCGCAATCCGTCCGCCGGGGACTGCTGGTCGGGCTCACCGCAGGCGCAGTGGTCTGCGGTCTGGTGACACCGGCAACGGCCGACACCCGCAACCCGTACGACATCGACGCCGCCGCGATCGCGGAAACGACCGAACCCGCCGGCGCCCTGGAGGCGACCGAGCTCACCGAGGCCCTGGAGACGGCCGGCCTGGCCGACGTGCAGCTGCTGCAGACGGCGACGCTGACCGCCCGGCGCGGCTCACGGGTCATCCGCTGCCGGATCAACGTCTCCGACCCCTCCTTCCGCTCCAGGCGGACCGTCCGGGTGGTGGTGACCGTCCGGTGCAACGACAGGGTCGGCAGCATCCGCATCGGGGCGCAGCTGCGGAGCAGCCGCGGCGTGGTGGACCGGGAGAGCGAGTCCGCCCGTAACACCCGCGGCGTCTCCGCCACCCTGTCCGGCAGGTGCGAGCGCGGCAGGTCCTACCAGGGGCTGGCGAGCGTCCGGGTGACCTTCCCGCGCGGGTACCGCCCGTCGCAGGACTCCGTCACCGTGCGCGGTGACGCCGGCAGGTGCCGGTAAGGGCGTGAACGCGCCATGCACGGCGGTGGGCCCCGCCTTCCGGCAGAAGGCGGGGCCCACCGCCCCGTCCGCAGGCTCAAAGCCGTCATCGGGCGTCCGCACGCCCGGGTGGCGCGGTGGGGCTCTCCACGTCGGTCAGGTAGAAGTCAAGCGCCCCTCCATCGGGCCGGGTCGCCCTGACCGCAAGCCGCCCGGCCGCCGAGCGCATCCGCAGCCTGCTGGGCAGCCAGTGGTGCCGCCGGTGCTCGGGCACGACCTCAAGGTGCAGCAGCTGGCCGGGATCGGTCCGCGTGCACGCGCGCACCCGCAGATCGCCCCAGGCCGTCCCGGCGGGCGGGGCGGCGGCCACGGCCAGGCAGCCGAGGTCGCCGCCGCTCAGGCCGGACCTGATCCGGTAGGCGCCGTCGCCGGCGTACTCGAAGTAGAACCGCTGCCCGGCCCGGCGTCCGCACTCCCGCCCGTGCACGGTCCGGCCGCCCGGCGGGCCGGTCACCTCCAGGCAGTGGTCGTCGGGGACGGTGTGGATCCGGTACCAGCCGTCGGCCAGCGGCCCCGCCGGGCGGCGGGCCTCGGGCATGTGCCGCCCCGCCGGAGGCCGGCTGAGCTGGGGCGCGCTGCCGACGGCGCAGACCAATGTCACCGCGCCGACCGCAAGGAATCTGATCAGACCCCGCCGGCGGCCCGGTGCCCGTGCCCTCCCGCCCGGAGGGCCTGCCGCCGTCTCCCGCCCGTCCTCCTCCGGAAGGTGCATCCGGGGCCGCTGCGGCCCGAAGGGCTCCTCCACGGGCCGCCCGGCCGGGGCGGGGGCGGCGCCGTCATCGGGCGGCACGGGCCTGTTCTCGGCCTCCATCGCGATGCGCCTGCGGACGGCCGTCCACTCCTCGACCGTGGCGGCGTCGCAGCCGCAGGCCCGCACGAAAGCCGCGACCAGCCGCTCGCCCGGCAGCGAGGAGCGGCGCAGCGCGGTCGCCAGCGTGCTGGAGGGCAGGTGGTCTCCATTGGCCGCAGCGCGTCTGCTCAGTTCCCGATAGGAATATCCAGACCATGCTTTGAGGCATCGCGCCTTGCCGACATATTCTTCGGCCGTTCGCACATCCCGCGGAGTCGGTGGTAACTGAGTCATTACTGGCTCCCGAGCCTTTCCGGTGCCCTCAGTATCACCGGTACCCATTGAAGGCTCACCGCCGAATATCGCCCAACCTGTCAAAACGGCTTTTCCGCGGGCCGGAGCGACCGGCCGGCCGGTCGCAGGGGCGGGGTCGCGGCGCACCCCGCCTGCCCTGCGGCTATGTTTGAGGCGCACCGACCAGCCGTACGTCCCAGAGCCAGGATGATCGATTGAGCGTCCCCGCGACCGCCCTCGCCCCCGCACTGCCCGCAGAGCGATCCGGACGGCGCCACCGCCTGGCGCTGGTGATCATGAGCCTGGGCGTCTCGCTGGTGGTCGTCGACGGCACCATCGCCGGCGTGCTGACCCCCCGGCTCGTCGCCGAGCTGGGCCTGACCACCAGCGGCGCCGAGTGGGTCTCCTCGATCTACCCGATGGTGTTCGCCGCGCTGCTGATCCCCCTGGGCAGGGTCGGTGACCTGGTCGGACGGCGCCGGGCCTTCGCGGTGGGCGTGGCGGTGTTCACCGCGGCCGGGCTGCTGGCGGCGCTGGCGCGCGACGGCGCCACGCTGATCGCCGCCCGGGCGCTGCAAGGCGTCGGCGCCTCGATGATCATGCCGGCCACCCTGGCCACCATGAACGCCGTCTTCACCGGGCGGCGGCGGGCCATGGCCTTCGGCATCTGGGGCGCCCTGGTCGGCGGGATGGCCGCGCTGGGCCCGCTGCTGGGCGGCGCCATCGCGACCGCGCTGAGCTGGCGCTGGGCGTTCGGCGTCAACGTGCCGCTGGGGCTGGCGCTGCTGGCCGGGGCGCTGGCGGTGATGCCCGAGACCCGGCAGCGCGGCGCGGCCGGCATCGACCCGCCGGGCACGGCGCTGGCCGTGCCGGCCCTGGGCGCGCTGGTCTTCGGGCTGATCGAAGGCCCCAACTACGGCTGGTGGGAACCCGTGCGGCCGTTCACCGCAGGCCCCTACGCCTGGCCGGGCGGCCTGTCGCCGGTGCCGGTGGCGCTGAGCCTGGGGCTGGTGCTGCTGGCCGCCCTGGTGGTGGTCGAACGGGTGCGCGCCGCGGCGGGACGGGCGGTGCTGCTGGACCCGGCGCTGCTGCAGATCGCCTCTTTCCGGCGCGGCGGCCTGACCGCCGCGCTGATCAGCGTGGGGGAACTGGGCCTGGTGTTCGTGCTGCCGCTGTTTTTGACCGGCGCGCACGGCACCTCGCCCCTGCACATCAGCCTGGCCATCGTGCCGCTGGCCCTGGGGGCGTTCCTGGCCGGGCCGCCGGCGGGCCGCCTGGCGGGCCGGTGGGGTCCCCACCGGGTGGTGCGGTGGGGCCTGGCCCTGGAGGTCGCCGCGGTGGCCATGATCGGGCTGACGCTGACGGCGCGCACCGGCGGGTGGGGGCTGGCCCCGTGGATGCTGCTGTACGGGGTCGGGCTGGGCCTGGCCTCCGCGCAGCTCACCAGCGTGTGCCTGGCCGAGGTGCCGGCCGGGCGCGCCGGGCAGGCCTCCGGCATGCAGTCGGCCCTCCGGCAGGTCGGCGCGGCGCTGGGCATCGCGCTCATCGGCGCGGTGTTCGCCACCGGGCTGGGCCGCGAAAGCGCCCAGCGGCTGGAGCGCACCGCGCTGCCGGCCGAGCGGCGGGCCGCCGTCGTCCACCAGCTGCGGGAGAGCGCCGGCACCCACGCCCACGACCTGAGCCGCACACCGGGGGCGGAGGCCGAGGCCGGCGCGGCCCGTGCCGCGCTGGCCGCCGCCACCCGCCAGGCGATGTGGGCCACCGCCGGCATCCTGGCGCTGGGTCTGCTGATGAGCCTGCGGCTGCGGCCGGTCCCCGCCTCCTCCCCCAAGGAGTCCGATCCCATGACCGCACAGACAGGAGAGTGACCGGTGGCCACGCTCGCGCAGTGGATCGCCGGATCCCGCCCTCGCACCCTGCCCGCCTCCCTGGTCCCGGTCGCCGTCGGAACCGGGATCGCCGCGGGCGAGGGCCGGGTCATCTGGTGGCGCGCCGCCCTGGCGGCGATCGTCGCCCTGGCGCTGCAGATCGGCGTCAACTATTCCAACGACTACAGCGACGGCGTCCGCGGCACCGACGATGAGCGGGTCGGCCCGCTGCGGTTGGTCGGCTCCGGCGCCGCCGGGCCCCGGCAAGTGCTGGCCGCCGCGCTGGGCTGTTTTCTGGTCGCCGCCGTCGCCGGGCTGGTGCTGGCCGCGGTGACGACCTGGTGGCTGCTGCTGGTGGGCCTGGCCGCGATCGTGGCCGCCTGGTTCTACACCGGCGGCAAGAACCCTTACGGGTACCGGGCGCTGGGCGAGGTGTCGGTGTTCGTCTTCTTCGGCCTGGTGGCCGTGGTCGGCACCGTCTATGTGCAGGCCGAGCGCCTGCCGTGGGAGGCGTGGGCCGCGGCGGTCCCGGTCGGGCTGCTGGCGTGCGCCCTGCTGGTGGCCAACAACCTGCGCGACATCCCCTCCGACACCCGGGCCGGCAAGCGGACCTTGGCGGTGGTGCTCGGGGGGCCGCGCACCAGGATCCTGTACGCCGCGTGCGTCTCCCTGCCCTACCCCATCGCGCTGGCGATGTCCGCCCCGCACCCGTGGGTGCTGCTGGCGATGCTGTCCACCCCGTTGTCGCTGCCGCCCCTGCAGAAGGTGATGCAGGGCGCCAAGGGCGCCGAGTTGATCCCCGTGCTGGGCGAGACCGGACGTCTGCAGGTCGCCTACGGGACGCTGCTGGCCATCGGGCTGGCCCTGTAGCCGCCTTGCGGAACGCCCACCGCCCCGGAACCGGTTCGCCGAACCCTTTGCGGGCCGGTGGGCGTTCCGGCCGCTACTCGGCGGCCAGATTCCAGTCGATCTCGGGCAGGCCCGCGTCGGCCAGCGCCTTGTTGACCGCGCTGAAGGGGCGGGTGCCGAAGAACTTCTTGGCGCTCAGCGGGCTGGGGTGCGCCGACTCCAGCACCACGTGGGCCGGGTTGGTCACCAGGCGGGCCTTCTTGCGGGCATAGGCGCCCCACAGCACGAACACCACCCGCTCCTGCTTGGCGTTCAGCGCGGTGATGGCGGCGTCGGTGAACTCCTCCCAGCCCTTGCCGGCGTGCGAGCCCGGCTCGCCCTCCCGGACCGTCAGCACCGCGTTGAGCAGCAGCACGCCCTGCTCCGCCCACGGTGTCAGATCGCCGCTGTCGGGGATCGGCACGTTCAGGTCGGCCGCCAGCTCCTTGTAGATGTTGCGCAGCGAGGGCGGCAGTTTGACGCCCTTGCGGACGCTGAAGCTCAGCCCGTGGGCCTGGCCGGCGCCGTGGTAGGGGTCCTGACCGAGGATCAGCACCCGGGCGGCGTCATAGGAGCAGCGCCTGAACGCGTTGAACAGGTCCTCCCGCGGAGGGTAGACGGTGTGCCGCTCGTACTCGTCGGCCACGAACGCGCCGAGCGCGGCCATGGCCAGTGGATCGAGCAGCGGCTCGAGCCGCTCGCGCCAGTCGGCGGGCAGCAACTCCATCAGGTCCAGGGACATCGTCAAGGTCCTCCACGGAAAGCGTTCGGTCACCCAGGACCCTATGACGGGCCACCGACAGCGCACCGGCGAAACAGCGCACGAAGGCGGAACATTGCGCACCGGCGGAACCCGGTCACGGCCCTATGATCACCACATATGCCGTCTCGTCCCCTCTTGCGCGCCGTCGCCGCCTGCACCGGTGCCCTCCTGGCCTGTCTGACCGCCGCCGGGTGCGGCAAACCGTCCGGGCCGGTGACGCTCACCGTGTTCGCCTCCGAATCCCTGACCGAGGCGTTCACCGAGCTGGGCGCGCTGTATGAACGCTCCCGCGGGGTGCGGGTGCAGCCGGTCTTCGGCGGCGACCTGGAGCTGGTCGAGCGGCTGCGGGACCGGCAGCAGGCCGATGTGCTGGTGACCGCCGACGAGACCGCCATGCAAGAGGCGGCCGAGCACGTGGAGTCCCGGCGGACGGTCATCGCCCGCAACTCCATGACGATCGCGGTCGCCCCCGGCAACCCGCGGAAGGTGCGCGGCATCGCCGACCTGGCCCGGCCCGGCCTGCGGGTGGTGCTGGGGGCCTCCATGGCTCCGGCCGGCCGCTACGCCCGGCGCATCCTGGCCAGGGAGGGACTGACCGTGCGGGCCGTCTCAGAGGAGATCAGCTCGCGTGCGGTGCTCACCCGGGTCCGGACCGGGGAGGCCGACGCCGGGGTCGTCTACATCACCGATATGCGCTCGGCGGGCGCCGCCGCCAGCAGCGTCCCCATCCCCGCCGACCAGAACGTCACCGCCGCCTATCCCGCCGCCGCCGTCCGCGACGGCGAGCACCCGGAGGCCGCGCGGGCGCTGATCGACTGGCTGACCTCCGAGCAGGCCCGCACCGTCCTGCACCGCCACGGCTTCGCCCTGCCCTAGGCGCGCAAGGACGCGTTCACTCCTCCAGCGCGGAGGGAAGGCCGCCCTCTTCGCACAAGGCCAGGCAGTCGTCATGGGACTGCAGGGCCTTCAGCACGGCCGGGACCGGCGAGGCGTACACGGTCAGGTAGTCGACCTCGCCCAGCTCCGGCCGCACCGTGTAGACCAGGCGGTCCTCGGTGGCGGAGAACTCCACCCCTTTGCCGGCCTCGCCGCCGCGCGGGTCGACCCGGACCCAGTGGTCCTCCAGCAGCACCGCGGCCAGACCGTGCAGGACGAACGCAGAGCCGTCCTCGGTCAGCCGCTGGTAGCACAGCCCCGCCTCCACTCCCCCGGCCCGCAGCAGCGCCACATACAGGTGCGCCTTGGCGTAGCACAGCCCGGTGCGCTCGCGCAGCACATCGGAGGCGCGCCAGGTGAGCCGGCGGTCACCGGCGTCCGGGGAATGGGAGATCTCGTCGCGGACGAACTCGAAGACGGCCTTGGCGTAGGCGGCGTCGTCACCGGTGCGCATGGACGCCGCGGTCGAGACGATCAGGTCGTGCTCCACGTCGATCGCCTCGTCGGCGCCCAGATAGGCCCAGGGTTCCGCGGCCAGCTTCAGTGGCGCCCTCATAGCCCCAGCAGCGACTCGATTCCGACGGTCAGACGGTCGGGCAGGTCGGCGACGCGGCGGACGGCCAGCAGCACCCCCGGCATGAACGACTCGCGGTTCATCGAGTCGTGCCGGATGGTGAAGACCTCCCCGTGTCCGCCCAGCAGCACCTCCTGGTGGGCGACCAGCCCGGACAGCCGCACCGCGTGCACCCGCACGCCCTGCACATCGGCCCCGCGCGCCCCGTCGATCTGGGAGGTGGTGGCGTCCGGGGACGGGCCGACGCCGGCCTTGGCGCGGGCCTCGGCGACCAGCTCGGCGGTGCGGTAGGCGGTGCCGCTGGGGGCGTCGGCCTTGTTGGGGTGGTGCAGCTCGACGATCTCGACGGATTCGAAGAACGGCGCGGCGCGGCGGGCGAAGTCCATCATCAGCACCGCGCCGATGCCGAAGTTGGGGCCGATGAGCACGTTGCCGCGCGGGTTGTCGCGCAGCCAGGCGCGCACCTGCTCCAGCCGCTCGGCGTCGAAGCCGCTGGTGCCGACCACGGCGTGCAGGCCCTGCTCGATGCACCAGCGCAGGTTGTCCATGACCACGGCGGGATGGGTGAAGTCCACCACCACCTCGGCGGAGGTCAGCGCCTCCCGCGCGTCGCCCTGATCGACGGCGGCGACCAGCTCCAGGTCGTCGGCACCCTCCACGGCCCGGCACACCTCGGCCCCCATCCGGCCGCGCGCACCCAGCACCCCCACCTTGATCACGTTCGTTCCTCCGCTTCCACGGCCCTGCCCATCAGGGTCATCTGAGCCTATCGCGGCAGGTGATGAACGACGGTCAGGCGCTGTCGATCATGCCGATCGACAGCGCCGCCGGTCAGTCGTTGTCCAAGGCCAGGTTCAGCAGCCAGCCGACCAGGGCGATGATGATGGCGCCCCAGAAGGCCGGCCAGAACCACTCCACATGGAACGGCAGATCCAGCTCGCCGGCCACCCAGCTGGTCAGCACCAGCAGCGCGGCGTTGACGACCAGGCCGAACAACCCCAGTGTCAGCACGTAGAACGCGCAGCCCACGGTTTTGATGATCGGCTTGATCAGCACGTTGACCAGGCCGAAGATCACCGCCACGGCCAGCAGCGTCCCGGCCTTCTCGGCCGTGGTGCCGGCCTCCACGTCCACCCCGTCCACCACTGCGGTCGCCACCCACAGCGCCACGGCGGTGGTGAGCACCCGGATCAGCACGTCCATGGGCCGACCCTATCGGGCGGCGAAGGCTCTTCCAATGGTCAAGCCTTTGCCAAAGCTCACAAAGTGAACTCCCGGTCCCCGAAGGGGCCCACGACGGCCAGTGTGTCGAGCCGTCCCAGCACCTGGCGGGCCACTTCGCGGACGTCGTCCACGGTGACCGCCTCGATGCAGGCCAGCGACTCCTCCACCGGCTGCAGCCGCTCGTACACCAGTTCGCTTTTGCCGAGGCGGCTCATCCGCGAGCCGGTGTCCTCCAGCCCCAGCACCATCGCCCCGCGCAGCTGGCCCTTGCCGCGTTCCAGCTCCTCGGTGTCCAGGCCGCCGTCGGCCAGTTTGGCCACCTCGTCCCGGCAGATCGCCAGCACCTCATCGACCTTGCCGGGCTGGCAGCCGGCGTACACGCAGAACATGCCGGTGTCGGCGTACTGGGAGGTGTAGCTGTAGACCGAGTAGGCCAGTCCGCGTTTTTCGCGGACCTCCTGGAACAGCCGGGAGGACATGCCGCCGCCGAGCACGGCGTTCAGCACGCCCAGCGCGTAGCGGCGCTCGTCGGTGCGGCAGACGCCGATCCCGCCGAGCACCACGTTGGCCTGCTCGGTGTCCTTGTCGATCACCCGTACCCCCGGCCGTCCCGCCACGGGGGGCCCGCCGATGCGGGGCGGGGCCGGCTGCTCGTCGCCGCCCAGCCGGCCGGCGAACGCCTCGGCGACCTGCCGGACCAGCTGGTCGTGGTCGAGGTTGCCGGCCGCCGCGACCACGAGGTTGGGCACCAGGTAGTGCTCGCGGTAGTAGCGGTCGATGACGTCGCGGGACAGCGCGTTGATCGTCTCGACCGTGCCCAGGATCGGCCGGCCCAGCGGCAGGTCGCCGTACAGCGCGGTGGCGAACTCATCGTGCACCAGGTCGCCGGGGTCGTCGTCGCGCATGGCGATCTCTTCCAAGATCACCCCGCGCTCGGCCTCCACGTCCTCGGGGCGGTTGAGCGAGTCGATCACCATGTCGGAGACCACGTCCACCGCCAGCGGCAGGTCGCTGTCGAGCACCCGGGCGTAGTAGCAGGTGTACTCCTTGGCGGTGAAGGCGTTCAGGTCGCCGCCGACCGCGTCCAGCGCCGCGGAGATCTCCAGCGCCGAGCGGCGCCGGGTGCCCTTGAACAGGGTGTGCTCCAGGTAGTGGGAGGCGCCCGCGTCGCGGGCCTCCTCGTCGCGGGAGCCGACGCCGGCCCAGATGCCGAACGCCGCCGACCGCACCGTGGGCATGGTCTCGGTGATGATGCGCAGCCCGCCGGGCAGCACGGTGCGCCGGACGACGCCGGCGCCGTCCGTGCCGGGATGGAGCGTAACGGTGGTGCCGGGTTCCTGCGCCCTCGCCGACAGCGTCACGCCCTGCTCACCTTCATCGGGTTCATCGCTTCCTCGTTACCGCACCACACGACGGCCGACCGGTGTGACCTGCAGGTCAGCCGGCCGGCCATCGCGGATCGTGTCGATGTGGCGGGGTTCGCCCGCCGGGGGGTTGTTACGAGTTGCGCTGACCGCTGTCGCCGCGGCTGCGGGTGCGCCGCCGCCGCGGACGCTCGGTGCGCTGCTCGCCGGAGGACTGCCGGGACTCGGCCGCGGCCTTGGCCGGCTCGCCTCCGTTGGCGGCCCGCTCGGCCGCCTCGCGCTCGATCACCTCGACCGGCACCAGCGACAGCTTGCCGCGCGGGTCGATCTCGGTGACCTCCACCTGGACCTTCTCGCCGACCTTGAGGTAGTCCTCGACGTTGTCGATCCGCGCCCCGCCGTGCAGCTTGCGGATCTGCGACACGTGCAGCAGGCCGTCCTTGCCGGGCAGCAGCGACACGAACGCGCCGAACGTGGTGACCTTGACGACGGTGCCCAGGTAGCGCTCGCCGACCTCGGGCATGTGCGGGTTGGCGATGGCGTTGATGGCCTGCCGCGCCGCCTCCGCCGAGGGGCCGTCGAGCGCGCCCACGTAGATGGTGCCGTCGTCTTCGATGGTGATGTCGGCGCCGGTGTCGTCCTGGATCGAGTTGATCATCTTGCCCTTGGGGCCGATGACCTCGCCGATCTTGTCGACCGGGACCTTGATGGTGATGATCCGCGGCGCGTACGGGCTCAGCTCGGCCGGCTCGGAGATGGCCTCGGCCATCACGTCCAGGATCGCCAGCCGGGCCGCCTTGGCCTGCTTGAGCGCGGCGGCCAGCACCTCGGCGGGGATGCCGTCCAGCTTGGTGTCCAGCTGCAGCGCGGTGATCAGGTCACGGGTGCCGGCGACCTTGAAGTCCATGTCGCCGAAGGCGTCCTCGGCGCCGAGGATGTCGGTCAGCGTGACGTACTCGCCGTTCTCGTAGATCAACCCCATGGCGATGCCGGCCACCATGTCCTTCAGCGGCACGCCCGCGTCCAGCAGCGACATGGTGGAGGCGCACACCGAGCCCATCGAGGTCGAGCCGTTGGAGCCGATGGCCTCCGAGACCTGGCGGATGGCGTAGGGGAACTCCTCGCGGGAGGGCAGCACCGGGATCAGCGCCCGCTCGGCCAGCGCACCGTGCCCGATCTCACGCCGCTTGGGCGAGCCGACCCGGCCGGTCTCACCGGTGGAGTACGGCGGGAAGTTGTAGTGGTGCATGTAGCGCTTGGTGCGCTCGGGGCTGAGGGTGTCGATGGTCTGCTCCATGCGGAGCATGTTCAGCGTGGTCACCCCCAGGATCTGGGTCTCGCCCCGCTCGAACAGGGCCGACCCGTGCACCCGCGGCACCACGTGCACCTCGGCCGACAGCTGCCGCAGGTCCTTGACGCCGCGGCCGTCGATGCGCACGCCGTCGCGGACGATCCGCTCACGGATCAGCTTCTTGGTGACCGCGCGGAAGGCGGCGGCCAGCTCCTTGTCGCGGCCCTCGAAGTCCGGCAGCAGCTTTTCGATCGTGGCGGCGCGCAGCTCCTCGAGCTTGGCCTCGCGCTCCTGCTTGCCGACGATGGTCAGCGCCTGGGCCAGGTCCTCGGAGACCGTGGCCGAGACCGCCTCCAGCACATCGTCGGTGTAGTCCAAGAACAGCGGGAACTCGATGGTCTCCTTGGCGGCCACCGCGGCCAGCTCGCGCTGGGCGTCGCACAGGATCTTGATGAACGGCTTGGAGGCCTCCAGGCCCTCGGCGACCCGCTCCTCGGTGGGGGCGGGCGCGCCCTCGGCCACCAGCTTGAGGGTGTCGCGGGTGGACTCGGCCTCCACCATCATGATCGCCACGTCGCCGTTGTCCAGCGTGCGGCCGGCCACCACCATGTCGAAGGTGGCGCGCTCCAGCTCGCTGTGGGTGGGGAAGGCCACCCACTGGCCGTCGATCAGCGCCACCCGGACCCCGCCGATGGGGCCGGAGAAGGGCACCCCCGACAGCAGGGTGGACATCGAGGCGGCGTTGATGGCCACCACGTCGTACAGGTGCTCGGGGTGCAGCGCCAGGACCGTCTCGACGATCTGGATCTCGTTGCGCAGGCCCTTGGCGAACGACGGGCGCAGCGGACGGTCGATGAGCCGGCAGGTGAGGATGGCGTCCTCGCTGGGGCGGCCCTCGCGGCGGAAGAACGAGCCGGGGATGCGCCCGGCGGCGTACATCCGCTCTTCCACGTCCACCGTCAGCGGGAAGAAGTCCAGCGTCTCCTTGGGTTTCTTGGAGACGGTCGTGGCCGACAGCACCATCGTCTCCTCGTCGAGGTAGACGACGGCCGAGCCGGCCGCCTGCCGGGCCAGCCGCCCGGTCTCAAAACGCAGGGTGCGGGTGCCGAACGAGCCGTTGTCGATCACGGCCTCGGCAGTGTGTACTCCTTCGATACGCACGGGTTCCACAGGGTGCTCCTTCGCTTGCGTGCGTCCCCGCGAACAGGCCCTGTGGTTTCGCTGATAGCCGGTCTTCGATCGAAGCCCGCGGATCGCGTGGATCCGCAAGGCCACTACCGAGGACCGGCTGCGCCACATTCCGGCTGTCCGGTCGCGGGTCTTTATGTTGTTCAGTTGTAGACGGTATGTACCCGCCGTACGCCGGATACCGGCCTCTCGCGGGGATATACGCTGAGGGAGTGACCCTTGAGCGGGCCACTCCCTCACCGTCCTAGCGGCGCAGGCCGAGGCGCTCGATCAGTCGGCGGTACCGTTCGATGTCCTTGTCGGCCAGGTACTTCAGCAGCCGCCGACGGCGACCGACCAGCAGCAGCAGGCCGCGCCGGCTGTGGTGGTCATGCTTGTGCACCTTCAGGTGCTCGGTCAGATCGTTGATCCGACGGGTCAGCAACGCGACCTGGACCTCCGGGGATCCAGTGTCACCCTCATGGGTCGCGTACTCAGCGATGATCTTCTGTTTGGTGGCGGTGTCGAGCGACACAGGGCTCCTTCTGAAAGGGTCGTCATCCGCAGATCCCGGCGGCGCTCTCAGCCGCGTGCGGGTCCGCCTGATGCGTTCGGAACGCGTCCCGCCGCATGAGGGTGCAGCGGAACAAGGCCGGGCTCACCCCGGCGACTCTTCACCGTACCACGCCGGAACCCCGGCTTGTCATCGCCGGGAACGCTCCGTGGCGGGGCGGCCCGTCAGGCGGTCAGCTCCCGGGCCCGGGCCACGTCGCGGTGCATCTCCTCCACCAGCGCCTCGACCGACTCGAACTTCAGGGTGTCGCGGATGCGCGCGGTGAAGTCCACCGCCATGTGCTCGCCGTACAGGTCCAGATCGTCGCGGTCCAGCGCGTAGGCCTCCACGGTGCGCTCCCCCGCCCCCTCGAAGGTGGGGTTGGTGCCGATGGAGATCGCCGCCGGCCAGCGGAAGTTCGGGTAACGCTCAGAGTCGCAGATCAGGAAACCGGCGTACACCCCGTCGGCGGGGATGGCCATGTGCGTCATGGTCTCCAGGTTCGCGGTGGGAAAGCCCAGCGCCCGGCCCCGCTGGTGCCCGCGCACCACCACGCCCTCGACCCGGTGCGGCCGGCCCAGCGCCTTGGCCGCGCCGGCCACGTCCCCGGCCGCCAGCTGCCGCCGGATGAGGGTGGAGGAGATGGTCTCCCCGTCGGCCACCAGCGGCATGCCCTCGGCGGTGAAGTCGTACTTGTCGCCCAGCTCGCGCAGCAGCGCCACGTCGCCGCGGGCCTTGTGGCCGAACCGGAAGTCCTCCCCGACGATCACGTGCGCGGCGTGCAGCCGGTCGACCAGCACCGACTGGACGAACTCATCGGGGCCCATCCGCGACAGCTCCAGGGTGAACGGCAGCAGGATCACCACGTCGGTGCCCAGCTCCTCCAGCAGCTCGGCGCGGCGGCGGGTGGACGACAGCAGCGGCGGGTGGGTGCCCGGGCGGACCACCTCATCGGGGTGGGGGTCGAAGGTGATGGCCACCGAGCGCAGCCCGCGCCGGCGGGCCAGTTCGGCGGCGGCGCCGACGATCCGCTGGTGCCCCCGGTGCACCCCGTCGAAGACACCGATGGTGACCACCGACCTGCCCCAGTCGGCGGGAACCTCATCGAGGCCGTGCCAGCGCACCATGCTCTCCCTGCGTCGGATTCGTCGGCCGCTCCGGGGCATGCCCTTCCCCGGCTCGCTGTCACAAGGGTGCCACGTCGTCGAAGGTGCCTCCGACCGTGGGGGGCGTGTTTGTGGCCTCACTTGGCCCGGGCGGGCCGCGGGCCGGGTAAGGCCACGGCGCGTCTCAGCCGGTGAAGACCACCAGCGGGCGGGCGCTCTTGCCCTGTTCCTCGACCAGTGCGAGCAGGGTCCCGTCGGGGGCGAAGACACCGACCGGGCCGGGACCGGCCCCCACCGCCGGCAGCCGCCCGCCGTGCACGACGACCCTGGCCTGCTCGGCGGTCACCTCACGGCGCGGGAAGGCCGCGGCCACCGCCTCCGCCAGCGGCAGCACCCGGCAGTCCTCGGCGAGCTGCTCCAGGGTGCGGGCCTGCTCCAGCCCGTAGGGGCCGACCCGGGTGCGGCGCAGCGCGGTCAGGTGCCCGCCGGTGCCCAGCGCCTCGCCCAGGTCGCGGGCCAGCGCCCGGATGTAGGTGCCGGACGAGCAGGTGATCACCGCGTCCACATCGATCAGGTCGTCGTGGCGGCGCACGGCGGTGACGGTGAAGTCGGCGACGGTCACCGGCCGGGGCTTCAGCTCCACCTCCTGGCCCTTGCGGGCCATCTTGTAGGCCCGGCGGCCGTCCACTTTGATCGCGCTGACCCGGGGCGGCACCTGCATGATCTGCCCGGTCAGGCCCTTGACGGCCGCCTGCAGCGCCGCGTCGGTGACCCCGCCGGCCGGCGCGGTGGCGGTGATCTCGCCCTCGGCGTCGTCGGTGTCGGTGGACTGGCCGAGCCGGATCGTCGCCTCGTAGACCTTGTCGGTGAGCGCCAGATGCCCCAGCAGCCGGGTCGCCTTGCCGACCCCGACCACCAGCACGCCGGTGGCCATGGGGTCCAGCGTGCCGGCGTGCCCCACCCGGCGGGTGCCCGTCAGGCGGCGCAGCCGGGCGACCACGTCATGGGAGGTCCAGCCGGCCGGCTTGTCCACGATGACCAGGCCTGATGTCACTTGGCGTCCTTTCTGACCCGAAGGCGCTCACGCAGGTGCGCGATGGCCGTGGCCGGCGCGCAGTCACAGGTGTAGGCGGCGGCCAGCCGGTGCCCGCCGCCGCCGAGCTCCAGGCACGCCCGGCCCACGTCCACCCGCCCCTTGGAGCGGGTGGACACATACCAGCGGCCGTCGTCGGTCTCCTTGCAGACCACCGCGACCTCGGCCTCGTCGGCGCGGCGCAGCTGGTCGATCACCCCTTCGAGCTGGTCGTAGCGGACGTCGCGGGCGGCCCGGTCGGCCCGGCTGATGGTGGTCCACACCATGCCCAGCCCATCGACGGCGTCGGGCTCGATCCGGGCCCGTCCCAGCGCCCCGCCGAGCACCTGCAGGTAGCCGAAGGAGGCGCGGTCCCACAGTTCCCGGCCCACCGCATCGGGGCGGACGCCGGCGGCCAGCAGACGGGCGGCCAGCTGGTGCACCTCCGGCGTGGTGGAGCCGTATTTGAACGAGCCGGTGTCGCTGGCCAGCCCGGCGTACAGGCCGCAGGCGATGTCCTCGGTCAGCCCGATCCCCAGGCGGGCGATCAGTTTCTCGGTCAGCACCGCGGTGGCCGCCGCGGACGGGTCGATCAGCTGCACGGTGCCGAAACCGGGGTTGGAGGCGTGGTGGTCGATGACGATCAGCTCCCGGGCCCGCCGGGCGGCCGGGGCCAGCGAGCCGAGCCGTTCCAGGGAGGCGGCGTCGAAGCTGACCATCAATTCCGGCGCGGCGGGGACCTGGCCGGGTTCGACCAGCAGTTCCAGGCCGGGCAGAAAACGCAGGCCGGCGGGGACCGTGAACGGCTCGCCGAAAGAGGCGGCGCAGTCCCGGCCCTGCCGGCGCAGCGCCTGCGCGAAGGACAGCATCGACCCCAGCGCATCACCGTCCGGCCATTCGTGGCAGACCAGCCAGATCTTCTGGTGGGCGGACCGGATGAGCTGAGTGGCCCGCTCCCATTGGGCGGGACCGGGCACCTGGTCGCGGGCGCGTTCGGTGACGGTGGGACCGGGCGTCCCGGACGTCGTCATCTCAACTCACGCTCCCCCGGCTCGTCCGCCGGGTCCATCGTTGTGCCTCGCCTCCATGCTCCGATCGGCGGCGACCCGTGGCTGGGCCTTCGCGGCCGCAGGGCCGCGAAGGCCTCCGGCGTTCTGCTCGCCGTCTGCGGAAACGGCGCTTCACAGGGAATTCACTGCCTTTGGCTCTCTTCGTCGCCAGTATCGGAATCGTCTTCGGCCGAGTCCGGAGTGATCCGGTAGGGGTTGGCGTCGCCGGCGGGCCGGGCGCCCTCGGCGGCCTTGGCCACCTGCTCGTCGTGGGCGCGGGCCCGCGCCAGCAGCTCGTCGATCTGCCGGGCGTTGTCGATCACCGCGTCGAACTCGAAGGTCAGCGTGGGCGTGTGGCGGATCCCGATCCGCCGCCCGACCTCCGAGCGGATGAGTCCTTTGGCGCTCTCCAGCGCCGCCGCCGTGTCGGCCCGCTCGCCCTCCGAGCCGTACACCGTGTAGTAGACGGTGGCGTCCCGCAGATCGCCGGTGACCTTGGCGTCGGTCACCGTGACGAACCCGAGCCGGGGATCTTTGATCCGGCGTTCCAGCATCTCGGCCACGATCTGCTGGATCCGGTCGGCGAGCTTGCGAGCCCGAGCCGCGTCCACCATGTCTGTCGTCCTCGTCTTCATCGTCGCGGGGTGCGTCCCCGCCCCGGGGACGGGTCAGTCATCATCGCCGTAAAGCCGGCGGCGGGCCGAGAGCATCTCGATCTCCGGACGCCCGGCCACCAGCCGCTCGCAGGCATCGAGCACCTCGGTGCAGTTGCCGGCGGTGGCCGAGACCACCGCCACGCCGATCTCGGCCCGCCGGTACAGGTCCACCGCTCCGGTCTCGGCGACCGCCACGGCGGGAAAGCGCCGGCGCACCTCGGCCACGATCGGCCGGACGATCGACCGTTTCTCCTTCAGCGACCGGACGTCGCCCAGCAGCAGATCGAGCGTCAACGCACCTACGAACACCTGACCCATCACCTCGGGTGATCTGTTGTGTGGATTCGGCGACGCCCGGTCGTGGGCGTACCCGGCGCCGTCATCGGGCCGGGCCGTTTTGCGGACCCGCGCCCGTCACGGTCCGGTGATCTGTAACGGCGCTGGGGCCGTGCCAGACCACCTGCGATCCTCCGAGATCACCCGGCGCCGTGTCACTCGATTTATTTATTCGCTTTTCATCCGCGCGGCCGTTCGCCGCGGGCCCGTGGCGGGCCCGCGGCGAACGCAGGAGCGATCAGTCGCGCGGCTTCTCCCGCATCTCGAAGCACTCGATGACATCACCGATCTTGATGTCCTGGTACCCGAGCCCGATGCCGCACTCGAAGCCCTCGCGGACCTCGTTGACATCGTCCTTCTCGCGGCGCAGCGAGGCGATGGAGAGGTTGTCGGCGACCACGGTCCCCTGGCGGACCAGGCGGGCCTTGGCGCCCCGGTTGATGGTGCCGGTGAGCACCATGCACCCGGCCACGTTGCCGATCCGCGGCACCTTGAAGATCGCGCGGATCTCCGCGGTGCCGAGCTGGACCTCCTCGTACTCGGGCTTGAGCATGCCCTTGAGGGCCGCCTCGACTTCCTCGATCGCCTGGTAGATGACCGAGTAGTAGCGGATGTCCACGCCCTCGCGGTCGGCCGCCTCCTGGGCGTTGCGCTCGGCCCGGACGTTGAAGCCGATGATGACCGCGCCGTCGGAGGCCACCGCCAGGTTGACGTCGTCTTGGGTGATGGCGCCGACGCCGCGGCGGATGACCCGCAGACCGACCTCGTCGCCGACGTCGATCTTCATCAGCGAGTCTTCCAGCGCCTCCACCGAACCGGACACATCGCCCTTGATGATGAGCAGCAGTTCCTGCCGCTCGCCCTTCTTGAGGTCGGAGAACAGCTCCTCCAGCGTCCGGGAGCGGCGGGTGCGCAGCAGCTCGGCGTTGCGCTTGCGGGCGATGCGCTTGTCGGCGATCTGCCGGGCCACCCGGTCGTCCTCGACCACCAGGAAGCTGTCGCCGGCGCTGGGCACCGCGGTCAGGCCGAGCACCTGCACCGGACGCGACGGCCCCGCCTCTTCGACGTTGTTGCCGTTTTCGTCCAGCATCGCCCGGACGCGGCCGTGCGCCACGCCGCAGACGATCGAGTCGCCGACCCGCAGGGTGCCGCGCTGCACCAGCACGGTCGCCACCGCGCCCCGGCCCCGGTCCAGGTGCGCCTCGATGGCCACGCCCTGGGCGGGCATGTCGGGGTTGGCCTTCAGGTCCAGCTCGGCGTCGGCGGTCAGGATGATCGCCTCGAGCAGCTCGTCGAGGTTGGTGCCCTCCTTGGCCGACACGTCCACGAACAGGGTCTGCCCGCCGTACTCCTCGGCGACCAGGCCGTACTCGGTGAGCTGGGCGCGCACCCGGTGCGGGTCCGCCTCCGGCTTGTCGATCTTGTTGACCGCCACCACGATCGGCACCCCGGCCGCGGTGGCGTGGTCGATCGCCTCGGTGGTCTGCGGCTTGACCCCGTCGTCGGCGGCGACCACCAGCACCACCAGGTCGGTGGTGTCGGCACCGCGGGCACGCATGGCGGTGAAGGCCTCGTGACCGGGGGTGTCGATGAAGGTGATCTTGCGCTCTTCGCCGTCGACCTCGGTCTGCACCTGGTAGGCGCCGATGTGCTGGGTGATCCCGCCGGCCTCGCCGGAGGCCACGTTGGCGTTGCGGATGGCGTCCAGCAGCTTGGTCTTACCGTGGTCGACGTGACCCATCACGGTCACCACCGGCGGGCGGACCACCAGCTGGTCCTCGTCACCGATGTCCTCGCCGAACTCGATGTCGAAGGACTCCAGCAGCTCGCGGTCCTCGTCCTCGGGCGAGACCACCTGGACGTCGAAGTCCAGCTCGGCGCCGAGCAGCTTGAGGGTGTCCTCGTTGACCGACTGGGTCGCGGTGACCATCTCGCCCAGGTGCAGCATGATCTGCACCAGCGACGCCGGGTTGGCGCCGATCTTCTCGGCGAAGTCGGTCAGCGAGGCGCCCTGCGGCAGCCGGATGGTCTTGCCGCCGCCGCGCGGAGCCTGCACGCCGCCGATGGCCGGCGCCTGCATGTTGTCGAACTCTTGGCGCCGCTGCTTCTTGGACTTGCGGCCCCGCGTGGGACGGCCGCCGGGACGCCCGAAGGCACCGGCCGCGCCGCCACGGCCACGGCCGCCGCCACCGGGACGCGCACCGCCGAAACCACCGCCGGGACGACCGCCGCCACCGGGACGCGGACCGCCGAAGCCGCCGCCGGGACGACCGCCGCCGGCGGGACGGCCCACGCCGGGACGCCCGGCGCCACCGGGACGGCCGGGGCCGCGCACGGCGCCCGGTCCCAGCGCGCTGGGCCGCGACGGCATGTTCATCGGGCTCGGCCGCGGACCGCCCGGACGGGGACCGCCGGCGGCGCCGCCGGGACGCGGACCCGGACGCGGCGGCCCGGGCACCGGGCGCGGCGGGGCCGGACGCGGACCGCCGGGAGCGGCGGCACCGCGCTGACCCGCGGCGCCCTGCCGGTCACCGGGCGGCGGAGCCGGACGCGGACCCGGCTTGGGCGTGGTGCCCATGCCGGTGTTGGTGGAGCTGAACGGGTTGTTGCCCGGACGCGGCGCGGCCGGACGCGGGCCGGGGCGCGGCCCCGGCTTGGGCACGCGCGGACCCGGCTTGGGCACCGCGGGGCCGCCCTGCCCGGCGGCCGGACCGCCCGGGGCCGGCGGCGCCTTGGGGCCGGCCTGGGCCGCGGGCGCCTGCGGCTTGGGACGGGCACCGCCGCCCGGCGCCTGCTGCGCCGGGGCCTGCGGCACCGGACCCGGACGCGGCGCGGCGCGGCCGGCGGGGCCGGGCCGGGGGCCGGGCTTGGGCACCGGGCCCGGCTTGGGCACGGGACCCGGCTTGGGCGGTGCGGGGCGAGCGCCGCCTTCGGCGCTCGCGGGCGGCTGCGGCTTGGGCGCAGCCTGCTGTGCCTGCTGTTCGGGCCGGCGCGGCGAGGCCTGGGGCTTGCGACCGCCCCCGCCGCCCTTGCCGGACCCCTGAGAAGAACCCTGAGAAGAATTGGAGAAAGCTTCGGTAAGCCTTCGAACGACCGGCGCCTCGATCGTGGAGGACGCCGACCGGACGAACTCGCCCATCTCCTGGAGCTTGGCCATGACGACCTTGCTCTCTACTCCGAACTCCTTGGCGAGCTCGTAAACCCGGACCTTCGCCACTGCACTCCCTACTCGGCCCGGGAGGTAGCGGCCTCCGGGCCGTCTCTAACTTGCCGTACTCATCGCGGCGTGCTCATCGAGCGCTCATCGCAATCTCGACCTGCTTCCGACTAGACGTCGCTTACAGTTCGACCATCCTGATACCAACTGCCCTGTGCCTCAAGATGTTCCCGCAGGAGGCTGGTGTCGAGCGGTCCCGGCAGGCGGAAGGCCCGGGGGAACGCCCGACGCCGCTCCGCGAGCTCAAGACACCCCAGGTCGGGGTGTATGGAAGCACCCCTCCCCGGCAGCCGCCCACGGGGGTCGGGGACGATCACGCCCTCGACCACCACCAGGCGCAGCAGGTCGGATTTGGCCGTGCGAACCCGGCAGCCCACGCAGGTACGACGAGGGAAGCCCCCTTGGGCGGCCGGGCCACGTGTCATGAGTCTACCGTGCTGACGCGTCGGCGGGACCTGTCGCATGCTCCGCACTTGATCCTGAGGTGTCCGATCCGCTCCGCCGCACCGCGCCGACCTGCCCGGACTGCTCGACCTCGGTGTCGGGCCGGATGTCGATCCGCCAGCCGGTCAGCCGGGCGGCCAGCCGGGCGTTCTGGCCCTCCTTGCCGATGGCCAGCGACAGCTGGTAGTCGGGCACGATCACCCGGGCCGTGCGGGCGGCCTCGTCGATCACCTGCACGCTGCTGACCCGGGCGGGCGAGAGCGCGTTGCCGACGAACTCGGCCGGGTCCTCCGACCAGTCGACGATGTCGATCTTCTCCCCGCGCAGCTCGTGCATCACGTTGCGGACCCGGCTGCCCATCGGGCCGATGCAGGCGCCCTTGGCGTTCACCCCGGGCTTGCGGGAGCGCACCGCGATCTTGGTGCGGTGCCCGGCCTCCCGGGCGATGGCCGCGATCTCCACGGTGCCGTCGGCGATCTCGGGCACCTCCAGCGCGAACAGCTTGCGGACCAGGTTGGGGTGGGTCCGCGACAGCTGCACCGAAGGGCCCCGGTGACCCTTGCGCACCTGCACCACATAGGCCCGGATCCGGTCGCCGTGCTCATAGGACTCGCCCGGCACCTGCTCCGACGGCGGCAGGATCGCCTCGATGCGGCCCAGGTCCACCAGCACGTTGCGCGGGTCCTTGCCCTGCTGGATCACCCCGGAGACGATGTCGCCCTCGCGGCCGGCGTACTCGCCGAAGGTCACCTCGTCCTCGGCGTCGCGCAGCTTCTGCAAGATGACCTGCTTGGCCGTGGTCGCCGCGATACGGGAGAAGTCCTCCGGGGTGTCGTCGTATTCCCGCAGGACGTTGCCTTCGTCGTCGGTCTCGGCCGCCCACACCGTCACGTGCCCGGTCTTGCGGTCCAGCTCCACGCGCGCCCTGGGCGCCGCCCCCTCGGTGCGGTGGTAGGCGATCAGCAGGGCGTCCTCGATCGCCTGGGCGACCAGCTCGAGCGAGATGTCCTTCTCGCTCTCCAGGCTGCGCAGCGCAGCCATGTCGATGTCCACGTAAGCTCCCCCTCAGTTCCCGGCCTCGTCGGCTCCCAGGTCGGCGAGCTCATCGTCGTCATCGTCGTGGCCGGCCTGCTGCGGCGGGCGGCGGAACTCCACCTGCACCCTGCCCCGGCCCAGCTCGCCGTGGCCGAAGCGGCGCCGCCGCCCGGCGACCTCCAGCACCACCGCCTCCTCGTCGGCGGCGACCACCCGCCCCTCGACCTGGCCGCCGTCGGCCAGTGCCGCGCGCACCAGCCGCCCGGTGGCACGGCGCCAGTGCCGCGGCTCGGTCAGCGGCCGGTCCACTCCCGGCGAGGTGACCTCCAGCACGTAGGGGGCCTCGCCCATGACGTCGGTGTCGTCGAGCGCGGCCGACACCGCCTGGCTCAAGGTCGCGGTGTCCTCCAAGGTCACCCCGCCGTCGGCGTCCACCACGATGCGCACCAGCCGGCGCCGCCCGGCGGGCTTGACGTCGAGTTCCTCCAGGTCCAGCCCTTGCGCGGCGGCCAGCGGCCCGACCAGCCGGGTCAGCTCGGCCTGCACCTGCGCCCGCGACGGACCGCCGGCGGGGGCGTGCCGCCCGGTGCGCCGCTGGTCGGGACGAGGCGCCCGCCGAGCGCGGCCGCGGCCGGATTCGACGCTCATCTGGGACCTCCTCCTGATCAGCGGGCGCCGTAGCCTTCGTATTCAAGCCTATCGACAGGCCGGCTCGGCGACGTTCTTTCGGCCCGGCGCCCGGCGCAGGCGCTGTGGAATACTCCCTGACCGCCCCCCATACCACCGGAAACGAGGAGAAAACAGCGTGCGAGCGGCTCAGGCGGCGCCGGGCCCGGCCGTGCCCCGGCGGGCGGTGCTGGGCGGCCTGGTCGCATCCGCCGCGCTGGGCGGCTGCACCCGGGCCGATCCGCCGCCGGCCGTCTCGCCCGGGCCGGACGTGGCCGTCCTGACCGCCGCGATCGCCGCCGAGCAACGGCTGATCATGCTGCACGAGGCGGTGCTGCGGGCCCACGCAGGGCTCGCCGGACGGCTGGAGCCGATGCTGGCGCACCACCGCGAGCACCTGCGGGTGCTGCAGCGTCATTATGTGCCGGGGACCGGGGAGGGCGCTTCCGCCGCGCCCGTCCCCTCGCCGACGCCCTTCCAGGCGCCCGCCGGCAGGTCCGGGGCGCTGGCGGCGCTGCGCCGCGCCGAGAGCGAGGCGGCCGCGGCCCGCGCCGCGGATGTGGTGAAGATCGCTCCTGGGATGGCCCAGTTGCTGGCGAGCATCGGCGCCTGTGAGGCGGGGCACGCGGCGCTGCTGGAGGCGGCGCTGGAGGAAGAGGAGTGAGCGGCCGGCGGGCCGACGGCGTCGTCGAGGCGCTGCAGGCGGCGCTGGCCGCCGAGCACGCCGCCGTCTACGGCTACGGGGTGGTGGGCGCCGGGCTGCGCGGGCCGGCGCAGCAGACCGCCCGCACCGTCTTGGACGCCCATCGCGCGCGCCGCGACCGGCTCGCCGAGCTGGTGGTGCGGCGGGGGGCGCAGCCGGTGGCCGCCGAGGCCGCCTACCGGCCGGCGGTCGAGGTGACCTCGGCCGCCAGTGCCGCCGCGCTGGCCGCCGCGCTGGAGGAGCGGGTGCTGGAGGCCTATGCGGCGCTGGCCGGCTGTCAGGAGGCCGATCTGCGCCGCCACGCGGCGCTGGCCATGCAGGAGGCGATGGGCCGGTGGATCGGCTGGCGCAAGAGCGCGGGCGAGCGGGCCGTCCCGCCGGCGCTGCCGGGCCTGCCGCCGGAGGAGACCGCGCAGGGGGAACGGGAGAAGACGTCAAAGGTGGCAACGCCTCGGCCGGGCTCCTAGCCTTCGCCCCCACCGCGCGGCGCCCGGCTCCGCGCTTCCTTCAGCACGCCGTTTCCGCGGGTCGGGAACGGCATGGCGCCAGGCACCGCCGATGTGGGCGGTTTCCTTCGGTCGCCTGTCTTCAGGCCCTGGGAACGGTGCGCCGCCCGGGGCTTCGGTGAGGCTTCTTCAACGCCCCGTCTCCGCAGGCGGAGACGGGGACGTCGCGGTCAGGGGCGATGCCATGACCTGGACGGCCGCGGTACCGGACGGCACCCGGGCCCCGGCGTTTCAGGCCGTCTGGTGCAAAAGGTTCAGTCCGCCCACTTGTCCACGTGCGGCCACAGGTCGCTCAGGCGGTGGATGACGGCGTCCGGCGGGGCCAGGTGGGGACCGCCGCCGGGCAGCGAGTCGGCGGAGCTGTGCCAGATCTGCACCGCGCGCATCCCGGCCGACTTGGCGCCGTGCACGTCCTCGAACGGCCGGTCGCCGACGAACACGCAGCGGGCCGGATCCTCGGCGCCGACCGCCTCCATGGCGAGGCGGAAGGCCTGCGCATGGGGCTTGGTCCAGGGAATCTCGCTGCTGTAGACGGCCCCGTCGATCAGGTCCAGGACGCCGTCGCGGGCGAAGATCCGCTCGTGCCACTCCCGCGACCACAGGGTGTTGGACAGCACGCCGACCTTGATGCCGCGCTCGCGCAGCCCGCTCAGCAGGTCGGCGGCGTCGGGGTCGGTGAAGGTGTGCGGCTCCCAGGCCCGGAACTTGGTGTCCAGCAGCTCCTCGGTGGGCTGCACCCCGGCCAGTTCGAACAGCTCGTCCAAGGTGGCGCTGCGGTGCTCCTCGCGGGAGCGGCGCCACAGCTCGTCCTCGGCCTCCAGCAGGGCCCGGGCGATCCGTTCGACCTCGTCGGGGGCCAGGTGAGAGGCGCAGATCGTCCGCCACATCTCCCCGAGCTCGACATCGTGCCAGGGGGTCAGGGTGCCGCCCCAGTCGAAGATCACCGCGTCCACCGCCATGCTGGGATGGTAACCGTCGCCGGAGACCTGGGGATATGCCTTTTTCTCCACCTTCGTCCCACCCGGCGCGCCATTCCGGCGGCGGGCCGGGCGCCCCGGTCGCCGGCTGCACGAATCGGGCTTCCCCCGGCCGGGGGAAGCCGGGCCGCCAATTGCACGGGCGAGGCCATCGCCCGGCGAATCTCGGGCCGACTCCCGGGATGACCTGGGCATTCACCGCCAGAAGGGCGAGCCCTCCCGTCCTCGCCCGCGGTTTTGCGCGGAACCTGCGATCGGCGCAGCGGGCCGGGCGCTCGATCCGAGCCGGGCGCACCGTCCCGGCCGGGTCTTATGGACGAGCCGGAAACCCGCATGACCACATGTGGCCCCGGCGGTCTGCACCCGTGTTGTGCAGTACCACTCCTGTTCAGCAAATGGACCAGCGGTGGGTCTTGCGCTTTCGGGGGCTGCGGTGAAGCATATGTCGCCCGGGGGCTGAGCAAACAGCAAAAAACCGGGCGTTGGCGAACACACAGAACGTTTACGGCAAATTGCCGCCACACGTATCCATATCTCGCCGGCGCCCGTCTCGATCGAGGAGGACGGCCAGGATGCTTGTCCCCGAGGGCGGGCGCCCATCGGTGCTGCGACGGCCGGGGCGCCGGCGCTCGATCCGGATGCGCATCGCCGCGCTGCTGGTCATTCCGCTCATCTCGCTGATCGCGCTGTGGGCGTTCGCCGCCAGCGTCACCTTGGGCGCGGCCCTCAACAGGTACGCCATCTCCGACTCCTACGACCGCATCAGCGTGCCGGGCATCGCCGTGGCCCTGCACCTGCAGGGCGAGCGCTCGCTGTCCACGGTGTACCGGAGCACCAAGGGCCTGCGCGGCGGGGCCGAGCTGCAGGCCCAGCGGGCCAGGAGCGACGCCGCCATCGCCATGCTGCGCCGGGCCGCGCAAGAGGACATCAACGAGGCCGCGGGCCCGCGGCTCCGGGAGATGCTGACCGAGCTGCTGCGCCGGCTGGAAGGGCTGGAGGCGCTGCGCGCCAAGGTGGACGGCCACCAGATCAAGCCGGTGGACATCATCGCGGGCTACGGCGAGTTCATCGAGGCCGCGCTGCGGATGTACAGCAGCCAGCGGGTCGATGACGCGGAGATCTACCAGCTGGGTCAGGGACTGCAGGAGATCTCCTGGGCCCGCGAGTACATGACCCGGGAGGACTCACTGGTCACCGCGCTGCAGGCGACCGGCGGGCGGCTGACCGCCGAGGAGCGCGGCGTCCTGATGGAATGGGCCGCCCAGCGGCAACTGATGTTCGACCAGGGGCTCGCGCACCTGGACGGCTCGCTGCTCACCACCATCGAGGAGTACGCCAAGCAGCCGGACTACCAGCGCTTCCTGGCCATGGAGCAGGCGCTGCTGGAGTCCCCCGCCGGCCGGCTGCCGCCCGCCCTCGACGCCTGGTCGCAGACCGTCCCGGCGGTGCTGGCCACGCTGAACGAAGCGGTCACCAAGGCCGGGGCGGACCTGGAGCGGCGCTCCGAGGAGGTCGGCGACCAGATCATGCTGCGTCTGGTGGCCGCCGGCGGCGTCGGTCTGCTCGCGGTGATCGCCTCGGTCGTGCTGTCGGTGCTGGTCGGCCGGGGCCTGGTCCGCGAGCTGCGCGGGCTGCGGCGGGCCGCCGACGACCTGGCCGACAACCGCCTGCCGGAGGTGGTGGAACGGCTGCGCCGCGGTGAGGAGGTCGACATCGAGGAGGCGGCGCCGCCGCTGCGGGCCGGCCGCACCGCCGAGGTCGCCCAGGTCGCCTCCGCCTTCACCAAGGTGCAGCGCACCGCCGTGGAGACCGCCGTCAGCGAGGCGCACCTGCGCAAGGGCATCAGCCGGGTCTTCCTCAACCTGGCCTGGCGCAGCCAGTCGCTGCTGCACCGGCAGCTGCGGATGCTGGAGACCCTGCAGCGCAAGGTCACCGACCCCGACCTGCTGGAGGAGCTGTTCCGCATCGACCACCTGACCACCCGGATGCGGCGGCACGCCGAAGGCCTGATCATCTTGTCCGGCGCCGCGCCGGGCCGCGGCTGGAGCCGCCCGGTGCCGCTGGAGGACGTGCTGCGCTCGGCCGCCGCCGAGGTGGAGGACTACACCCGGGTGGAGGTGGTCGCCTCCACCCCGGCCTCCCTCAGCGGCGCGGTGGTCGCCGACGTGGTCCACCTGCTGGCCGAGCTGATCGAGAACGCCACGGTGTTCTCCCCGCCGCCCACCGAGGTGCTGGTGCGCGGCGAGATGGTGGCCAACGGCTATGCGGTCGAGGTGATCGACCGCGGCATCGGCATCGACCCGCGCGAGCGGGCGGATCTGAACCAGCGGCTGGCCGAGCCGCCGGAGTTCGACCTGGCCGACAGCGACCGGCTGGGCCTGTTCGTGGTCTCCCGCCTGGCCGCCCGCCACGGCATCAAGGTGGCGCTGCAGGAGTCGGTGTACGGCGGGACCTGCGCGGTGGTGCTGCTGCCGCCCGACTTGATCGCCGACACCGCGCTGCCGCCCGGCGACACGGTGCCCGCCGCGCTCGACGGGCCGTCCTCCCTCCGGGCCTCCGAGCCGCAGCGGCGCGACCTGGAGGGGCCGGGCCGGCCGCAGGAGGCCGCACCGGCGGAGCCGGAGCGGATCGAGCCCCCCGCCTGGTCGTGGTTCGAGCCCCACCGGGGCGGCGCGTCCTCGGCGAACGGTTCGGCGGAGCATCCGCACCGGCCCCGCCAAGGGGACGGCTCGCCCGTCGCAGACGGACCGCGGCAGCAGAACGGCCAGGAGCGGCCGGCGCCGCTGCCCCGCCGGATCCGCCAGGCCAACCTGGTGCCGGAGCTGCGCTCGGTCGGCCCGGTGGACGCCGAGCCGCCGGGCGCGGACCCGCCGCGGGACCGCTCCGCCGAGCAGAGCCGGGACCTGCTGGCCTCCCTGCAGGGCGGGTGGCTGCGCGGCCGCGCCGAAGACGAGGACGGATCCGACGACAGGGCGGCCGAGGGAGGTGAGTCATGAGCGGAGCCGGAGTGGCCGGCGATCTGAACTGGCTCCTGGACGACCTAGTGCAGCGGGTCGGCCAGGTGCGCAAGGTGGTGGTGCTCTCCCGCGACGGCCTGGTGATGGGGGCCTCCAGCCAGGTCAGCCGCGAGGACGCCGAGTACCTGGCGGCGCTGGCGGCCGGTTTCCACAGCCTGGCGGTGGGGGCCAAGCCGCACCTGGGCTGCGGGGAGGTCCAGCAGACCATCGTGGAGATGGAAGAGGGCCTGTTCTTCGTGGTCCCCGCCGGCAGCGGCAGCTGCCTGGCGCTGCTCAGCGAGGCGGGCGCCAACGCCGGGCTGGTGGCCTATGAGATGACCATGCTGGTCAAGCGGGTGCGCAAGCAACTGGCCGCAAGTCCCCGCACAGCGGAGTGAGCCGCCATGTCCCGGGGAGATCCGACGGGCGAGCGCTGGCTGGATGAGGAGGCCGGGCCGCTGGTGCGTCCCTATGCGGTGGCCCGGGGGCGCGCCCGGCCGCGCGGCGAGCCGCTGGACATCGTGACGATCCTCATCGCCTCGGGCCGGCCGGTGCCGCCGCAGGTGCGGCTGAACCGCGAGCAGCAGTGGCTGCTGGTGCGGTGCCGGCGGCCGGTCACCGTCGCCGATCTGGCCTCGGAGGCGAACCTGCCGCTGGGCGTGGTCATGGTGCTGCTGGAGGAGCTGTTGGAGCACGGTCTGATCGAGGTGACCCGGCCGCTCACCTCATCTGCGCAGCCGGACCCGCTGCTGCTGAGGAGAGTGATCGATGAACTCCGCGCCCTGTGAGGACGGCCCCAGGCTCGCCCTGAAGATCCTGATCGCCGGGGGGTTCGGGGTGGGCAAGACCACCCTGGTCGGCAGCGTCAGCGAGATCCGCCCGCTGCGCACCGAGGAGTACCTGACCGACGCCAGCATCGGGGTGGACGACACCCGCGGGGTGGAGGCCAAGACCACCACGACGGTGGCGATGGACTTCGGCCGGATCACCCTGCGCGACGGGGTCGTGCTCTACCTGTTCGGCACGCCCGGCCAAGACCGGTTCTGGTTCATGTGGAACGAGCTGGCCCGCGGCGCGCTGGGCGCGGTGGTGCTGGCCGACACCCGCCGGCTGACCTCCAGTTTCGCCGCCATCGACTACTTCGAGCAGCGCCGCATCCCCTTCATCGTCGCCGTCAACTGCTTCGAGGGCGCCTACGTCTACAGCCTGCAGGAGATCCGCGACGCCCTGGACGTGGACCCGCACGTGCCGGTCATCACCTGCGACGCCCGCCGGCGCGAGTCCGCCAAAGAGGTCCTGATCGCCCTGCTGGAGCACGCCCTGCGGCACTCCGTCCCCGCCGGAAGCTGACCGGGCCTCGGCTCATGGCGGCGCCCTGCCGCCATGAGCCGTTCCCGTCCTCGGCGTGTGGCCCGTCCTGCAGATCGCGGGCCGATCCCACCCGCTGAGTGGGACTGCAGTGAACGGCCGGGGCGCCTTAGGACCTATGAATGGGACGGACGGGACGAACGCTCCCCTGGCCTCTTCTCCTGGCGCGAGGCGGGGCCGGCCCGTCTCGCCGGCCGGACGGCGGCCCGGCCGGGGACCATGCGAGCGTCGCGGCCCGGGTGCACCACCTGGACAGGCAGCAGGAGGGAGAGCCGCTGGTGTTCTACCGGGGCACCTACGGGAGGTTCGATGGCTGAACAGGACCTGGAGGCGTTCCGCGCCGAGGTGCGCGCCTGGCTGGAGGAGAACCTGTCGGGCGAGTTCGCCGCCGCGCGCGGGCTGGGCGGGCCCGGCCGCGAGCACGAGGGCCATGAGATCCGGCACGCCTGGGAGCGGCACCTGGCCAAGGCCGGCTGGACGTGCCTGGGCTGGCCGGTGGAGTACGGCGGGCGCAACGCCACGATGGAGCAGCAGGTCGTCTTCTTCGAGGAGTACGCGCGGGCGGGCGCGCCGCACCGGGTGGGGCACATCGGCGAGGGGCTGATCGGCCCGACCATCATCGACTTCGGCACCGAGGAACAGAAACGGCGGTTCCTGCCGCCGATCCGCGACGGCGAGGAGCTGTGGTGCCAGGGCTACTCCGAGCCGAACGCCGGCTCCGACCTGGCCAACGTGCAGACCCGGGCCGAGCTGGTCGGCGACGAGTGGGTGATCCACGGGCAGAAGGTGTGGACGTCGCTGGCGCACGTGGCCGACTGGTGTTTCGTGCTGTGCCGCACCGAGCCGGGCAGCACCCGCCACAGGGGGCTGTCCTATCTGCTGGTGCCGATGCGGCAGCCGGGCGTGGAGGTGCGCCCGATCGTCCAGGCGACCGGCACCAGCGAGTTCAACGAGGTGTTCTTCGACGGCGCCCGCACCGCCAAGGAGAACATCCTGGGCGCCCCCGGCGACGGCTGGCGGGTGGCGATGGCGACGCTGGGCTATGAGCGGGGCGCCTCGACGCTGGGCCAGCAGCTGCTGTTCCGCCGGGAGCTGGAGGCGATCATCGCGGTCGCCAAGGAGACCGGCGCCAATCGCGACCCGGTGCTGCGCGACCGGCTGGCGCGGGCCTGGATCGAGCTGGAGATCATGCGTTTCAACGCGCTGCGCACCATGCGCTCCCTGGCCGCCGGCGAGCCGGGCCCGGAGGTGTCGATCGCCAAGCTGTACTGGTCGGAGTGGCACCGGCGGCTCGGGGAGCTGGCGGTGGACGTGCAGGGCGCCGCCGGGCTGCTGACCGAGCCGGCGCCGGTGGGCTCCTATGAGCTGACCGACGCCCAGCGATTGTTCCTGTTCAGCCGGGCCGACACCATCTACGCCGGATCCAGCGAGATCCAGCGCAACATCATCGCCGAGCGCACGCTGGGCCTGCCCCGCGAGCCGCGCCCGTGAGGGCCGGCCCGCGGGGGCGGGCGCCGGCGGTCAGCGGACGGCCAGGACCCGGGCGATCCGGTCGGCCGCGGCGGCGACATCGTCGGCGGCGGCGATGCGCTCGGCCCACGACCAGTGGAACCACCAGCCGTCGGCGTCGGCTTCGGCGAGGATGTCCTCGGTGAGCACGGTCGCCCGCGGATTCATCACATGCAAACTGGCGGGTTTTTCCAAAGGCGTGTTCAAACGCACCCGAAAACCCCGGTGGACCAGCTCGTCGCCGAGCTTTTCCAGATATTCCACCCGCAGGTCGGCCGGTGCGGCGGTACCGCTTCCATCAGGTGTCACTTCGGACCTCCCCCTGTTCGCACGCGGCCCGATATAAGGAGAGCATTGCCACTCGGCAAGCCGATCCGCAAGCAATATCGCTGAATTTACCCAACGAACGAGAGAAATATAGATTGGGCTCCCGCGGCCCGTAATGGCCATTATTCGGTGCAAGGTCCGCCGAGCGTCCCGGTTGCGGACGAGCCGCATCGGCCCCCCGGACCCGCCCGAACCGGATATCTTTCGCCTAGTGACCGGGGGCTTCAGGGAGGACGGCGGTAGTGACGGACCGAGCACCGGACGAGACCCAGGAGGTGGCGCTGCCGGAGGACGGCCGAGGCGGCTCGCCCGAACAGACCCGCCTGGAGGCGGCGGCCGAGGAGACGCCGTCCCCGGCTAAGCGGCCGGAACCGTCCGCACCCGGCTCCGCGAAGGCGACGGCTCCGCAGGCCGTTCCGCAGGAACCGGACGCCCCTCGCTCGGCGCCCCAGGAGCGGCCGGCATACGCCATGTGGTACGCCGACTACCAGGAGCCGGCGCAGGAGCCCGCCGGGCCGTCTGCACAGGAGGACACGCCGCAGCCGGAGCCGGACGAGCAGCCCGAGCCACCGGAGCCGCCCGCCTCCCGGCAGCAGGACTCCGAAGAGCCGGCCGACTCCGAGCAGGTGGAAGAAGACGGGCAGACCGCGCCGCAACCCCTGCCCGCTTCTCAGCAGCAGAAGGACTTCGCGCAGGCGGCCGAGCAGCAGGACGCTGCGCAAGCGTCCACTGCCGCGGAGCAACAGCCGCACCCCCTGCCTGAGGCCGAGCGACCGGAGGCCGACAAGCAGACCGCACCACAGACGCTGCCCGCATCCCAGAAGCAACCGGACCGCGCGCAGACGGACACCGGACAGCCAGGACCATCCGCGCCACAATCTTCTCCGGAGCCCCAGCCCACCACCGGGCAGTCGGAGGCCGACAAGCAGACCGCACCACAGACGCTGCCCGCACCCCAGGAACAACCAGACCGCGCGCAGACGGACACCGGACAGCCAGGACCATCCGCGCCACAATCTTCTCCGGAGCCCCAGCCCACCACCGGGCAGTCGGAAGCGGACAAGCAGACCACGCCGCAGCCTCTGCCCGCACCTCAGCGGCAGACGGATTCCGCCCAGCCGGGAGCCGATGGGCTGACCGTCCCTCAGGGGCTGCCCCTCCCGCGGCGACCGGCCGCCGCAAGGGAGCCGGGAGCCGATCAGCGAACCGCCCCTCAGGCGCCCCCCGTCCCGCCACAGCGGCCGGATCCCGGGCAAACGGTCGTCGACCAGCCGGCCGCCCTGCCGGCGTCGTCCATTTCCCAGCAGCAGTGGGCCCCGCCGCAGCAGCCGCTTCCGGAGCTGCCCGACGAGCAGGCGCGGCGCGGGGCCTTCCACCGCTTCCACTACCCGATCGGGATCTTCCTGACGGCCTTCGGGGGCAGCGCTCTGCTGATGTCCCTGCTGGGCTGGCCCGCCCACCTCAAGGAGATGACGTTCTATCTGGGCGAGAGCCTCGCCTCCCCGGCGCTGATCGCGGTCAAGGCGGTGCAGGTCCTGCTGGTCCTGCTGACCGTGGTCGGGCTGGCGCGCCGCCGGGACGTGTGGCTCCTGATGGCGTTGTCGGGCTGGGCCGCGGGGTTCGCCGCGTTCTGCGTGCTGGACGTGGTCAAGGGCAGACTCGCCGACCTCGCCGAGCACGGCCTTTATGCGGTGGTGTTCGCCGCCTTGCTGTTCCTGTCGTACGCGCTGGGCGTCAAGGCCCGGGTGGCGGCCCGCAGCGAGGGGCCGCCGGAGCCGGGACAGGGCCAAGGCTCCGGCTTGAGCCGCACTCAGGAGATCGCGCTGGCCGCCTTGAATCGCTGGCAGCGGCAGCAGCCCGCCCCCCGGCCGCCCGCTTTGCAGCAGCCGCCGGAGGCCGGGCAGCGGCCCGCCCCGGCCTCGCAGCCGCAGGGGACGGCGCCGCCCGGACGGCCGTAGGCCCCGCGTCGGCCCGCGCCGTAGCTCTCGCGCAGCACAAGGCCGCAGGATCTCGCCCGCGGCGTTGCGGGGCCGGCAGCCGGCGTGGGAGCCGCGGGAGCGCTATGAGGAGCCGACGCGGCGATCGGGTTCATCCCGGCCGGCCCGTCCCCGCGAGCCGTCCCGCCCCGTCTCCGGCATCGGACGGCGCGCTCCTCCCCCGCCCCGCCCGCCTGAGGCGGGGGTTTCCGCTCAGCAGAAGACCGCGTTGACGGCCCGCGGCGCCGCATACCAGACTCGGGCCACCCGACGACCCACGGTCCGCCCTGGCGGACCCGCGGCCGCGACCCGCCGCCCGCATCCGATGCCCCCCGCCGGATGCGGGCGTTCGTCGGCGGGGCCGCACGCCCGGCCGCCGGAAGGGAGCCCGCTCCGTGTCACCTCCCACCCAGGAGACGATCAACGCCGAGATCTGCGAGCTCCGCGACGCCTACGCCAAGGCCGTGGCCGGCGGCGCGCCACGCCGCGACCACCCCGACCGTGACTACCCGCCCTACCGCAGCTCCGTGCTGCGGCACCCCAAGCGGCCGCTGGTGGCGGTGCGCGATCCGGAGGCGATGGAGCTGACCGGGCCGGTGTTCGGGACCACCGACGTGACCGAGCTGGACAGCGACCTGACCCGCCAGCACGTCGGCGAGCCGCTGGGCGAGCGGATCACCGTCACCGGGCGGGTGCTGGACCGCGACGGCCGCCCGGTGCGCGGCCAGCTGGTGGAGATCTGGCAGGCCAACGCCGCCGGCCGGTACGCCCACCGGCGCGAACAGCACCCGGCCCCGCTGGACCCCAACTTCACCGGGGTCGGCCGCTGCCTGACCGACGACGAGGGCCGCTACCACTTCACCACCATCAAGCCCGGCCCTTATCCGTGGGGCAACCACACCAACGCCTGGCGGCCGGCGCACATCCATTTTTCGCTGTTCGGCACCGCCTTCACCCAGCGGCTGGTCACCCAGATGTACTTCCCGGGCGACCCGCTGTTCCCCTACGACCCGATCCTGCAGTCGGTGACCGACGAGGCGGCCCGGCGGCGGCTGGTGGCCGAGTACGTCCACGACCTGTCGGTGCCGGAGTACTCCCTGGGCTACCGGTGGGACATCGTGCTGGACGGCCCGTGCGCCACCTGGATGGAGAAGGGACGCTGATGCTCCCGCCCACGCCGTCGCAGACCATCGGCCCGTTCTACGGTTTCGCGCTCCCCTTCCCCGGGGGCGCGGAGCTCGCCCCGCCGGGCGACCCGGCGTCCCTCATCGTGCACGGGTACGTCCACGACGGGGCCGGGGACCCGGTTCCCGACGCCCTGCTGGAGTTCTGGCAGGCCGCCCCGGACGGCTCGCGGACGGGGGCGCCCGGCTCGCTGCGCCGCGACCAGGCCACCGGGGCGGTGCTCGGCCGCGACGGCGTCGCCTTCACCGGGTTCGGCCGGGTGGCCGTCGACGCCGACGGGCACTATGCGCTGCGGACGCTGCCGCCCGGCGGCCTCCCCTACATCAGCGTGTGCGTGTTCGCCCGCGGGCTGCTCCACCACCTGTACACGCGGGTGTACCTGTCGGATCCCGGGGACGATCCGCTGCTGGCGTCACTGGAGCCGAAGCGCCGCGCCACGCTGCTGGCCGTGCCGGAACGGGAGGGGGTCTACCGCTTCGACATCCGGCTGCAGGGCGACGGGACGCACGAGGAGACGGTCTTCCTTGACTTCCGCTAGCGTGCCCGGCGTGCTGCACCACCGCATCGAGGGGCCGGCGTGGGGAGAGCCGCTCCTGCTGGGCCCTTCTTTGGGCACGTCGCTGGCGGTGTGGGAGCCGCAAGTCGGTGCGCTCGCCCGCACCCACCGGGTGGTCCGCTGGGATCTGCCCGGGCACGGCGGCTCGCCCGCCGCGCTGCTGCCGGCCGGATCGTCCATCGCCGAGCTGGGGCGTCTGGTGCTCGACCTGGCGGACTCCCTCGGCATCGGCCGTTTCGCCTATGCGGGGATCTCCCTGGGCGGGGCCGTGGGCGCCTGGCTGGCGGTGCACCACCCCGACCGGGTCGGCTCGCTGGCCCTGGTGTGCTCTTCGGCCAGGTTCGGCGACCCGGACGCCTGGCGCCGGCGGGCCGCCGCGGTCCGGGCCGAGGGCACCGGTCCGCTGGCCGACGCCGCGGCCGCCCGCTGGTTCGCTCCCGGGTTCGCCGCCGACCCGGCGGCCGCGGCGCTGGCGGAGGAGCTGACAGGCGACCTGCGCGCCGCCGATCCGGAGGGCTATGCCGCCTGCTGTGAGGTGCTGGCCGGCTACGACCTGCGCGACCGGCTGGGACGCATCACCGCCCCCACCTTGGTGATCGCCGGGCGCGACGACCCGGCCACCCCGCCCGCGCACGCCCGGGAGCTGGCCGACGGCATCCCCGGCGCGACCTTGGTCGAGGTGGCCGGGGCCGCGCACCTGGCCGGGGTGCAGCGCCCGGAGGCGGTCACCACGGCCCTGCTGGGCCATCTGGGGGCCGGCTCGGCGGACGGTCCCCGCCATGCGGCGGGGACGGCCGTGCGCCGCGCCGTGCTCGGGGACGCGCACGTCGACGCCGCCATCGCCGGCGCCGACGAGTTCACCGCCCCGTTCCAGGACCTCATCACCCGCTACGCCTGGGGGGAGATCTGGACCCGTCCCGGGCTGGACCGCAGGACCCGCAGCTGCATCACGCTGACCGCGCTGGCCGCCCGCGGCCACCACGAGGAGCTGGCCATGCACGTGCGGGCCGCGCTGCGCAACGGGCTCACCCCGCAGGAGATCGGGGAGGTGCTGCTGCAGACGGCGATCTACTGCGGCGTCCCGGCGGCCAACTCCGCGTTCGCCGTCGCCGACCGGGTGCTGCGGGAAGAGGGCCGGATCTGACGCCGGCGTCTCACCGCCAGGGCCACAGGCGCCGCCACAGCGGCCGGTGCGGCTCCGGCGGCCGCCCGGTCTCCAGCCAGGCGACCGCGGTGGTGGTGCCCGGGGGGACCTCGGTGAAGCCGGCGTCGCGCACGGACACCACGGCCCGGCGCACGCACTCCCGCCACGGCAGGCCGGCGGTGAGGTGAACCGGCGCCCCGGCCGCCACCCAGGCCGCCACGTCCTGCGCGCGGCCCCGGCGCAGCAGCAGCTGGGCCGCGTGCCCGCACTGGGCGGCCGACTTGCCGGTGCTCATGGTCACCTCGGGGTTGAGCGCCAGCGCCGCATACGGCGGCTCCGGCGGCGGCTTGGGCTCTTCGCGCTCCAGTTCCAGCCCGGCGACCTGCATCTTGGCCAGCGGCGGCGGCACCCGGTCCACCGGGCCGGGCACGAAGGCCCGCACCCGGGCCCCGTCGTGGTCGACGGTGACGCCGGGCAGCTCCTGGGCCTCCCGCCAGCGGATGCCCCGGCCCCGCCGCGCCACCTTGCGGATCCGCCCCGACTCCCAGCGCCGCACCCGCTCGTGCCAGGGTCCCTCCGGCTCGGTGCTGCGGGGGTCGGTGAGCAATCTCACCACCGCCATGGCGGCCGCCTCGCAGACGGCCCGGTGCGTCGGCGGCGCGGACTTCTCCACCTGGACCGCCAGTTGCATCGCCCAGGGCGGCTCGTCGGCTGGATCGGTGTAAGCGGCCACCCGACCGAGTATTCCACCGCGCCGCCGGGGATTCGCCGGGCTTTTCCGGCCGGGATGTGGGTAGAGCAACTATGAACCGTCTCCGGATGCCGGTCCTGGAGCGGGCACAGAGAGGGACACGCGGCCGCCGGCGGCCCTGGGACGCCTGCAGGCGACGCCGCGGGAGCTCTGGTCGGAGGTCGCCGGTGACCACTGGTGCCGGGAGCAACACCATCCCGGGTACCGGCACGTTCTTCGTCGGCATCGACATCGTGCCGGGCCGTTACCGCTGCGACGACGGCAAGGGCGGCTGGTGGGTGCGTTTCACCGGCCCCGACGGCGACGCCCCGGTGGGCTCCTGGCCGCTGCCGGAGGGCCCCACCGAGGTCGAGATCGAACCCACCGATTTCGCGTTCGAGACCCGGGTGCGCAGCCACTGGCGGCTGGTGGCGCCGGCCGCCGCACCCGGCCGCCGCCCGCCCGAGCCCCGCCCGGTGGCGGACCCGACGCTGCGCGCCGAGCTGGACGGCATCGTGGCCGGCCGCCGCTCGCCCAGCTGGGCGCCGCCGGCGCTGGCCGCCGCGCTGTTCCTGGCGGGCGGGGTGACGCTCGGCTCGCTGTGGCCGCTGCTGCTGACGCCGCTGGCCGTCCTCACCGCCGTCACCGGCACGCGGATCTGTGACGACCTGCGGCGCGCCCGGGCGCTGAGGGACCGCCGGGACCGCTACCTGCTGCCGGAGGACTTCGACGAGGAGGCCAAGGCGCTGCTGGCCCGGGCCCAGCAGGCGCTGCGGACCGTCCAGGAGTCGCAGGTCAACCGGGAGGGCCTGCTGGATGCGGCGGACAACGCGGTGACGCTGCCGCGCCAGGAGTGGGAGATCGCCCAGGCGCTGGCCCGGCAGTCGCGGCTGCGCCGCCGGGAAGGCGAGCTGGAGGCCGCCGCGGTCCCCGAGCTGACCGCCGCGCTGCGCCCGCTGCACCGCAAGCTGGAGCTTTCGGTGCAGGCGGTGACGCGGCGCGTGGAGGCGCTGGAGCGCTATGCCGAGCGCGTCCGCGCCGCCGACGAGGCGCTGCGGGCGCACCGGCAGCTGGAGCGGCTGGCCGCCCGGTCCCACGAGTACGACGAGGCGCTGGCCGACGCCGTCCGCGACGAGCTGGCGCTGCCGGACATCGAGCGGCTCTCGGCCCAGGGCGAGGCGCTGCTGCGCGTTCTACGCGACCGCCTGGCCGAGGCCGCCGCGGCCGGCGAGGAACCGCCGCGCCGCCTTGAGCACTGAACTTTTTCAAGGCGCCGTTTCGCAGGCCGATGGGCGGGAGCGGGAGCCGGGCACCGCCGAGGCGTCCCTTTCCGAGGCCTGAAGACCGCGCGCTGGGAAACGCGCTCCCGTCCGTCCCGGTCTCAGCGTCCGCAGGCGGCCAGGACCCGGCGGACCTGGCCGGGTGAGGTGAACACCTCGGCGCTCATGCCGACCGCGCGGGCGGCCTGTACGTTGACCTCGTTGTCGTCGAAGAACAGCACATCAGAGGGGGCCACGCCCAGGCGCCGGGCGCAGATCTCATAGGCGCGGGGGTCGGGCTTGGCCACGCCGATCCGGCAGGAGTAGGTCAGCGCCGCGAACCGGCGCAGCCAGTGGCCGTGCCGCTCCTCCATCACCGGCACCAGGTCGGCGACGATGTTCGACAGCAGGCCGAGCCGGTGCCCGCGCTCGGCCAGCTCGGTGACCAGCGCGACCATCTCCTCGTCCACCGCCGTCCAGCTCTCCAGGTCGGCGCGGGCCAGCGCCGCGGGATCCGCGAAGGACACCCCCAGCCGGCCGGCGACGGCGCGCCAGTACTCGGCGGCGGGCTGCCCGGCGTCGTAGGCCGGGCGCAGGGCCCAGTAGGCGTCCCAGAACCGGGCGGCCCCCGCGGCGTCGCCGGGCTCGATCCCCGCCAGCCGTTCGATGGCGCGTTTGGCCTCCTGCGGCTGATGGGTCGCGATCACGCCGTACAGGTCGAACACGATCGCCTCGGGCATGCCGTCCACCCTATGCGGACCCGGTCTCCTTCCTGATGCGGACGACGGCCTTGCGGACCGTCGCCGGGTCGGCCCCGCGCAGCAGCAGGTCGGCCATCAGCGCGGCGACCTGCCGCAGCTCCTCCTCGCCCAGGCCGCGCCGGACCACCTCCTGGGTGCCGATCCGCAACCCCCGGTCCGCCTCGCCGGGACGCTGCCAGGGCAGGCCGATCGCGCTCAGGTAGATGCCGGCCTCGGCCAGGCGCGCCATCACCGCCCGGCCGCCGCCGAGCTCGGCGACGTCCACCGCCACGTGGTGGGAGTCGGTGAAGCCCCGGTCGGCCCCGGCGACGGTGAAGCCCTCTTCGCTCAGCGCGGCGGCCAGGGCCCGGGCGGCGGCGATGCAGCGGTCGGCGTAGGCGCCGCCGTCCTCGCCGATCTCGGCGGCGGTGACGGCGAGGGGGGCCAGCCGTCCGGCGTCGTAGTTGGCGGTCAGGGCGGGGAAGACCGCGGTGGAGACCTTCTCGGCCAGTTCCTCGTCGTCGGTGGCGATCACCCCGCCGGGCGGGCCGCCGAAGGACTTGTAGGTGGAGAAGGTCAGCAGGTCGGCGCCCTCGGCGAGGGGACGCTGGAAGCGCCCGGCGGCCACCAGCCCGGCCACGTGGGAGGCGTCGTACATCAGCACCGCGCCGGCCTGGGCGACGGCCTCCTTGATCTGCGCGATGCGGTGCGGGAACAGCAGCAGGCTCGCCCCGATCACCACCAGGCGGGGCCGCTCGCGCTCCAGAAAGCCCGGCAGTGCCGCCAGGTCCACGTCGTAGGCGTCGGTGTCGTAGGGCAGGTCCACCACGCGCAGCCCGCGCACGCCCGGGACCCCGACGGTGTGGTGGCTGGTGTGGCCGCCGGCCCGCTCGGGCAGCACCGCGATGGTGTCGCCCGGCTCGGTGAGCGCGGTGTAGACGGCCAGGTTGGCCATGGTGGCGCTGTGGCTGCGCACCTCGGCGAAGCGGGCGCCCACCAGGCGGGAGATCAGCGCGGGGACCAGTACCTCCAGCGGGTCCAGCCAGTCCAATCCGGCCTGGTACTTCTCCCCCGGCCAGCCCATGCTGGGCCGTCCGCCCAGCGTGGTCTCGGCCACCTGGCGGGCGGCCGGGCTCATCACGTTCGTGCCCGCGTACAGCACGATGCCTTCTTCGTCGAACTGCCGGGTGTGCTCGCGCAGCAGGTGCCGCACGGTGGCGAGCACCTCGGCGGCGGACGGGCGGTCCCACAGCCCGCCGAGCCCGGCCGCCACTTCCGCCATCCTGGCCCGCGCCACCGGTGAGGCCCAGGGCGCGATCTCGGGGAACGTCCCCTCATGCTGATCCATAGCGACAAACCGTATGTAATGGCAGGTAGTTCGCGCTATGGGGAACCAGCGGAAAGATCACACTTCTCCTCGTCCGGTGGCCCGCCCGCCGCGGCCGAAGTCCCCGGCCAAGCGCTCGCTCGTGCCATAGCCTGGCCTTGTGACGCCCGGCGAGCGTCTCCGACGGTCTTCGCCGGGGCGTCTTCGGCCGCCTGCCGGACGGCCGGGAGCGGCATACTGAAGAAGGTGAAGACGACGAGCACCGATTCCGCACCGCCCAAGCCGGGGACGAGCGGCGGCGGACGCCGCGGCCGGGGCGGCGCGTCGGCGGCCTCGCGGCGGCGCGAGCACCTGGTGAAGCTGGCCGCCGAGCTGTTCGCCGAGAAGGGGTTCCAGGCCACCACGGTCCGCAACATCGCCGACGAGGCCGGCATCCTGTCCGGCAGCCTCTACCACCACTTCGACTCCAAGGAGTCGATCGTCGACGAGATCCTCTCGGGCTTCTTCACCGAGATCACGGCCGCCTGCCGGGCCGCCGCCGAGCGGGGGCAGGGGCCGCGCGAGACCGTCGCCGAGCTGGTGCGCATCGCCTTCGCCACCTTCGAGCCGCACCGCGCGGCGATCACGGTGCTGCAGAACGACTGGAACTACCTCAAGGGCATGCCCCGCTTCGCCTACCTGATCAAGGCGGAGGAGGAGATCGAGCGCATCTGGGTCGACGCGCTGCGCAAGGGCCAGCAGGAGGGCTGCTTCCGCGCCGACATCGACGCCAGGCTGACCTACCGGATGATCCGCGACACCATCTGGGTGGCGGTGCGCTGGTACCGGCCGGGCGGCGCGCTGGACACCGCGGCGCTGGCCGACCACTACCTGAAGGTCATGTTCGACGGCATCGTCGTCCGCTGACCCGGGCCTCCCGGACACAGGCTCCGTTCCCGGGGCTCACAGCTCGTACTGGATGGCGGCGCGCTCGCCCAGCAGCGGCTGGATCACCTCGTTCACCACCGCGCGGTGGTCGGGGTGGTCCCGGTAGATCAGGTAGTCCTCCCGGCTGGCGAAGTCGGCCACTATCACAAAGTCGTAGCCGCCGGGGTTGACCTTGGCGTTCACGCCCATGCTGTAGGACTTGATCTGCGGGATGCGGGCGGGCAGCTCCGACAGGCGGGCGGCGACCTCCTCCTGCTGGCGGGTGGTCGTCCCCCCGGCCCAGCGGAACATCACCACATGGCGGAATCCACTCATGGGGTCACCGTAGTGTCCCACCGCCCCGCCACGCTGGAAACCGCCGCGATCCGCCGCCAGGGCGGCATTCCGAAACGCTCACAGCCCGGCCAGCTCGGCGGCGGCGAGCGCGCCCAGCTCCCAGCACGCCTCCAGGTCGGCCTTGGCGGGCTCGCCGGTCACCACCAGCGGCGGCCGCACCGCCCGCCAGCCCAGCCCGGTCGTGATCGTCTCCAGCGCCCGCAGCGCCCCGGCCGCGTCACCGGCGCCGTGCAGGTAGGCCGCGTACGGACGGCGCACGGTCGCCTCCAGGCACGGGTAGTAGATCTGGTCGAAGAAGTGCTTGAGCGCGCCGGAGATGTAGCCGATGTTCACCGGAGTGCCCAGCACCAGCCCGTCGGCCTCCAGCACGTCCACGGCACCGGCCGTCAGCGCCGGCCGGGCGACGACCTCCACTCCTTCGATCTCGTCGGTGGACGCCCCCGAGCGCACCGCCTCGAACATCGCCTGCAGGTTCGGCGAGGTGGTGTGATGGACGATCAGCAGTCTCTTCATCACCGGCGAGCCTAGCGACCGGCTGCATCGGCACAAGACCGGCGGGCGGGAGGTTATGCGGGGGCATATCGACCTCGAGGGGGCGAGTCGAGCATCATTCGGTGTGGCCCCCTCGTGAAAGGACCCCCCGTGACGAGCCTGCAGACCACGGTCCACGGACACTGCGATCCGGCGTTCAAGGCGGTGCGCGAAGCCCTGGAGGAATCCTTCGCCCGAGGTCATGAGCTGGGCGCGGCGGTGGCCGTGTACGCCGGGGACCGGCTGGTGGTCGATCTGTGGGGCGGTGTGGCCGACCGGCGCACCGGGCGGCCCTGGCTGCCGGACACCCCGTGCGTGGCGTTCTCGTGCACCAAGGCGGTGACCGCCACGGCCGCGCTGGCGCTGGCCGAGCGCGGGGCCTATGACCTGACCGGGCCGGTGGCCGAGTGGTGGCCGGAGTTCGGGGCGTGCGGCAAGGAGCAGGTGACGGCCGAGCAGTTGCTGTCGCACCAGGCGGGGCTGCCGGCGCTGGAGCGGGAGGTGAGCGCGGCGGAGGCCGCCGATCCGGCCGCCATGGCCGCCCTGCTGGCCGGTCAGGCCCCGGTGTGGACGCCCGGGCAGGCGCACGGCTACCACGCGCTGACCTTCGGGTGGCTGGCGGGTGAGATCGTCCGGCGGCTGTCGGGGCGCACGGTCGGGGAGTTCGTCCGCGCCGAGTTCGCCGGGGAGCTCGATCTGTGGATCGGGGCGCCGCCGGAGGTGATCGAGCGGGCCGCCCGGCTGTCGGCGCACCGGCCCGAAGGCGCCTCCGAATCCGCCGGCGGGCCCGCCGGCGAGGCGCGAAGCGGCGCGCTGGAGCGGCTCGCTCGGCTCACCCCCGAGCAGGCCGCCCTCATGGACCGGGCGCTCAACAACCCCCACCCCGGCAAGGGCGGCTACAACAATCCGGTCGTGCTGGCGGGCGGCTGGCCGGCGGCCGGGATGGTGACGACGGCGACCGCGCTGGCCGCCTTCTACCGGGACCTGGTCGCCGGGCGCATCCTGGCGCCCGGGACGCTGCGCGAGGCGATCCGGCGGCGGGTGAACGGGCCCGACCGGATCTTGGGCGTGGACACCTCGTTCGGGCTGGGGTACATGCGGCCCGCGATGGCCTTCGCCGCCCCGCCCGCGGCGGCGGAGACGGCGTTCGGGCACAGCGGCGCCAGCGGCTCCATCGGGCTGGGCGACATGGAGGCGGGGGTGTCCTTGGCCTATATCCCCAACCTGATGGGCAGTGCCCTGACGGCCGATACGCGCGCCTACCGTCTCGTCAAGGCCCTTTATTCCAGCCTGGGGTGAAACGCGCCCGGTAGCGTACCGGGCCGTGAAGGTGGAAACGCTGCATCCGTGGCCGGCGACGCCCGGGGAGGCCGAGGAGATCCAGCAGAAGCTGCGTCCGCTGCTGGACCTGGACTCGCCCGGGCCGGCCGCACCGCGCACGGTGGCCGGGCTGGATGTGGCCTACGAAAAGGGCACCGACCGGCTGGCGGCCGCCGTGGTGGTGCTGGATGCGGCGACGCTGCAGCCGCTGGAGGAGTCGGTCGTCATCGGCGCGGCGGCCTTCCCCTACGTGCCGGGGCTGTTCGCCTTCCGGGAGCTGCCGGCGCTGGTCGAGGCGCTGGAGAGGCTGACGGTGACGCCCGACCTGCTGGTGTGCGACGGCCACGGCCTGGCCCACCCGCGGCGTTTCGGGCTGGCCTGCCATCTGGGCGTGCTCACCGGGCTGCCGTCGCTGGGCGTGGCCAAGACCCACCTGCTGGGCTCGCACGAGCCGGTCGGCGAGCGCCGCGGGTCGAGCGCCGATCTGCGGCATGAGGGGCAGGTGGTGGGACGGGTGCTGCGCACGCAGGACGGCGTCCGTCCCGTCTATGTGTCGGTGGGGCACCGCATCGGCCTGGAGAACGCCTGCCGGCAGGTGCTGGCGCTCAGCCCTCGCTACCGGCTGCCGGAGACCACCCGGCGCGCCGACCGGCTCAGCCGCCGTGCCCTTGAGCAGCGGGGTTCCCGGTGATCGGGAGGAGCCTTGCCGGGCGACCAAGCGGTAGTTAGGTTTGCCGCGATGAACCGTCCGGCGCCGCCGCGGGCCCGTATCCGGCGGGCAATGCGGCCGCGGTCCCGGTGACCGGCACGCACAGCGGGAGGAACGCCTGATGGGGCTGCTCGACGGGAAGGTCGCGATCATCACCGGCGGCGCGCGGGGGATGGGCAAGGCGCACGTGCGGCGGTTCGTCGCCGAGGGCGCCCGCGTGGTGTTCGGTGACATCCTGGAGAAGGAGGGCGCCGAGCTGGCCGCCGAGCTGGGCGAGGCGGTGCGCTTCGTGCGCATGGACGTCACCTCCCCCGACGACTGGAAGAACGCCGTGGAGACCGCCGTGGGCACCTATGGGACGCTCAACGTGCTGGTCAACAACGCCGGGATCATCAAGCACAAGCGCATCGAGGACATGAGCCTGGAGGAGTGCCGGCGGATCCTGGAGGTCAACCTCATCGGCCAGTGGCTGGGCGTCAAGGCGGTCATCGAGCCGATGAAGGCGGCCGGGGGCGGCTCGATCGTCAACATCTCCTCCACCGAGGGCTTCATCGGCGCCGCCGGGCTGGCCGCCTACAGCGCCAGCAAGTTCGGCGTGCGGGGGCTGACCAAGGCCGCCGCCCGGGAGCTGGGCCAGTACGGCATCCGGGTCAACTCCGTCCACCCCGGCGGCATCCTCACCCCCATGGTCATGGACCCGGACGTGGTCGCCGCGACCGCCGACAGCGCCGAGTCCTTCATGAAGGCGCTGCCGCTGAACCGGATGGGCCGCTCCCGCGAGGTGTCGGGGGTGGTGGCGTTCCTGGCCTCCGACGACTCCTCCTACTGCACCGGCAGCGAGGTGCTGGTGGACGGCGGGATGCTCACCGGCGCGGGCTACTGAGCTCCCTCAGGGCTGCTGAGCTCCTTCAAGGGCGCGCGGCGCTCGTGCCAGCCCTCGACCGCCTCCAGCTGGGCGGCCAGGGAGATCAGCAGCGCCTCTTCGGAGTCGTGCGCCAGCAGCTGGGCGCCGATCGGCAGCCCCTCGGCGGTCATCCCGGCCGGCACGCTCATCGCCGGCCAGCCCAGTACGTTCCACGGCCAGGCGTACGGGCAGGCCGCCGCGGCGGCCGACTGGGTGCGGCGCCAGGTCGCCCCGTCGTAGGCGCCCACCCGCGGCGGCGGCAGCGCGGTCGTGGGGGTGAGCACCACGTCGGCCACCTGGAAGATCCTTCCCACCCGGCGGCGCAGCGCCGGGTCCATCCGGCGGGCCAGCGACAGCAGCCGCCGTCCCAGCAGCCGGCCGATCCTGGCCTCGACCTCGGTGCGGGGCTCGGGGGAGGCGCCGGGCATCGACTCCAGCCAGTCGGCCACCCCGGCGGTGCCGCGCGGGATCAGCCCCAGCCCGACCAGCCCGTAGTCGGGGTCGGCGGGGAAGACCTTGTGCCCCAGGTCGGCGAGGCGGCGGGCGATGCGCTCCACCGCCGCCCGGATCTGCGGGTCGACCCGGCCGGGCACCCCGAAGGCGGTGCGGAAGGACACCGCGATCCGCAGCCGTCCCGGGTCGCGGCGGGCCGCCTCGGCGAACGGGACGACCGGGGGGTCCAGCCGGTGGGCGTCCTCGGGGTGGCTGCCGGTCAGCACATCCAGCAGCAGCGCCGCGTCCGCCACGCTGCGCGCCAGCGGCCCCCACACCGTCAGCCCGTGGAAGGGGTCGCGGTGCGGGAAGCCGGAGACCCGGCCGCGCTGCGGCTTGATGCCGACCAGGCCGGTCCAGGCCGCCGGGATGCGGATCGAGCCGGCGCCGTCGGAGCCCACCGCGGCGGCCACCATGCCCGCGGCGACGGCCGCCGCCGAGCCCCCGCTGGAGCCGCCGGGGCTGTAGGCGGGGTTCCAGGGGTTGCGCGCGGCGCCGAAGCCGGGCGACTCGCTGAACGGCCACAGCCCGATCTCACAGGTGGTGGTCTTGCCCACGATGATCGCCCCGGCCGCCCGCAGCCGGCGGACGTGCTCGGCGTCGGCGGCCTTGGGACGGTGATCGCCGGGCACCGCAAAGGGGGTGGTCTCGCCGGCCAGGTCGGTGTCGTCCTTGATCGCCACCGGCACCCCCAGCAGCGGCAGCCGCTCCCCGGCGCGCAGCCGCCGGTCGGCCTCGGCGGCCTCGGCCAGCGCGGCCTCGGCCCGCACCACCCGGAAGGCGCCCAGCGACCGCAGGCGGTCGATCCGCTCCAGTGAGTGCGCCACCAGCTCCCCGGCCGACAGCTCACCCAGCGCCAGCAGTTCGGCCTGCGCGGCCAGCCCGAGCCCGTCCAACACACCGCCTCCTCTATCGTTCGTTCGAACGAACGATAACCGGCCGGCAATGGGCGGGCAAAGACCCTTTTTCCTGCGGGACACTGGGACCACGATGAACACCACTCCAGTAGCGGCGCGTGACCGGATCCTGCGCGCCACCCTGCGTCTCATCGGCGAGCAGGGCATCGGCGCGGTCACCAACCGTGCGGTCGCCAAGGCCGCCGGGGTCTCGCTGGGCTCGCTCACCTACCACTTCCCCAGCCAGGCCGACCTGCTGCGGGAGAGCCTGCGCGCCTTCGTCGAAGACGACATCGCCCGCATCGCCGGTCACGTCGAGCGGCTGCGCGCCACCGGCATCAGCCTCGACCAGGTCGCCGAAGAGGTCGAAAAGGCCATCGTCGAGTTCGCCTACGGCCCCGAGCAGATCGCCAACCTGGAACTGCACCTGCACGCGGCCCGCGACCCGGAGGTGGCCGACGCCTCGGCCCGCTCGATCGCCGCCTACGACCGGCTGGCCGCCGCGGTGCTGACCGCGCTGGGCATTCCCGACGCCGAACGGCACGCTCCCGCCGTGGTCGCCATGCTCTTCGGGCTGGCCGTCCGCCGCCTGGCCACCGGGGACGACAGCGCCTCGGGCACCGCCGACGCCTTCCGGCTGCTGCTGCACGGCGCGCTCCCCCGCGAACGGTGATCTGCCGCCTGCAACGCCTTTCCTCATAACGGCTTTCCGTGAAATGACGATCGGCCCGTGCGGCCCAAGAGCGGGGTTTGGGCCGTACGAGCCGATCGCCTAGCCTCAGTCAGGAACCTGAGTCGGGAACCTCAGTCGACGTTCGCTTTCTCCAGCCGGTGTACCTCCGTGGTCTCGCCTTTCCGACACCCCCAACGCTAGGAAGCACGCCCCCGCCGAAGAAGGTTCTTAACGCTCGCTTAAGTCATCCCTGAGGCACGCTTACGGCAGTTTGCCCATCGGGTTTTTTGGACGAGCCGTTTAAAAACGTCCACACCTGCGGAAACGCCGGAGTGGGAGGAACACCGCCCGGCCGTCCCGGCGAAAGGGCGCACCGGCCCGAAAGAGCCGTTCAGCCGGACAGGGCGGCGACGACCGCCTCGGCGACGCCGGTGGAGGAGGCCGGGTTCTGCCCGGTGATCAGACGGCCGTCCACCACCACGTTGGCCTGGTAGGCGGGCTTGCCGTGGTGGCGCGCCCCGAGCTTCTCCAAGGCGTCGCTCAGCAGGAAGGGGACCACGTCGGTCAGCCCCTGGTCGGCCTCCTCCTCGTTGGTGAAGGACGTCAGGTCCCTGCCCTCCACCAGGGGACGGCCGTCCGAGAGGGTGATGGGCAGCAGCCCCGCCGGGCCGTGGCAGACCGCCGCCACCACGCCGCCCGCCTCGTAGATGCGGCGGGCGGCCGCCGCCAGCGCGGCGTCCTGCGGGAAGTCCCACATGGTGCCGTGGCCGCCGACGTAGAAGATCGCGGCATAGCCGGAGGGGTCGACCTGGTCGGAGCGCGGCGTGGCGGCCAGCGCCCGGGCGATCTGCGGGTCCTCCAGGAACTCCCGCTGGACCGGGTCGCCGGGGTCCTGGCCGTACATCGGCGGCCTGCCGCCGCGCGGGGAGACCAGGTCGACCCGGTAGCCGGCGTCGCGGAAGACCTTCCAGGGCTCGGCGGCCTCCGGCAGGAAGAAGCCGGTGGCGCGGCCGGTGTCGCCGAGCCGGCCGTGACTGGTCAGGGCGAACAGGATCGCGCTGTCGCGGGACATGAGGCCACTCCTGGATCTGTCGCTTACGACGTCGTGCCTGCGGCCTTGACGTTAAGCGTTCAAGCCATTGGTGAACCAATAGCCTTTTCACTGACTGCCATAAGTTTTTCGATGGAGCGGCGAATGGACCTGTCCCTGTTGCGCACCTTCCTGGAGGTGTACCGGGCCGGATCGCTGACCGGTGCGGCACCGCACCTGGGGCTGTCGCAGCCCGCCGTCACCGCCCAGATCCGGACGCTGGAGGAACGGCTGGGCCGGCAGCTGTTCCAGCGGACGGCGCGCGGCGTCGTGCCGACGGCGGTCGCCGACGAGCTGGCCCGCCAGGTGGCGCCCCACGTGGACGCGCTGGTCGCGATCACCGAACGCCGGATCGGCCCCGGCGACCCCTTCGCCAGGCCGGTGCACCTGGGCGGGCCCGCCGAGTTCACCGCCGCGCGGGTGCTGCCGGCGCTGGCCGAGCCGGTGCGGCGCGGCCTGCGGCTGCGCGTCGGCGTGGGGCTGGCCGAGGAGCTGCTGTCGGGGCTGGCGGCGGGCCGGTTCGACCTGGTCGTCTCCGCGATCCGGCCGCGCGGCCGGGCGATCACCGCCGTCCCGCTGACCGACGAGGAGTTCGTCCTGGTGGCCGCCGCCTGCTGGGCCGAGCGGATCGACCGCGAGCACCTGGCCCGCGAGCCGGCCGCCGCGCTGCGCGGCGTCCCGCTGATCTCCTACGCCGAGGACCTGCCGATCATCCGCCGCTACTGGCGCACGGTGTTCGGCGGGCGGCCCTCCGGCCAGGCCGCCGTGGTCGTCCCGGACCTGCGCGGGGTCCTGGCCGCCGCGGCGGCCGGCGCCGGCGTCACCGTGCTCCCCCGCTACCTGTGCGAACAGCAGCTGGCCTCGGGCGAGCTGGTCGCCCTGCTCCAGCCGGAGGTCCCGCCGATCAACACGCTCTTCCTGGCGGCCCGCACCGGCACCGCCGACCTGCCGCACATCGCGGCGGTGCGCGACCACCTGCTGGCCCAGGCCCGCTCCTGGTGATCCCCGGGCCTTTTCCGGACGTGCGTTCAGGCGCGGGCGCGGGAGCGGGTGCGGCGGCGGGAGCGGCGCGAGCGGCGGGCCGGGGGGCGCTCGCCGGTGCGCAGCCACAGCTGGACCTGGGCGCCGCCCAGCACGGAACGGTGGATGCGCAGGTGGCCGCCGGTGGACTCGGCGGCGCGGCGGGCGATGTCCAGCCCGAGCCCGGTGGAGCCGCGGCCGCTGCGTCCGCGTTCCAGGGCGGCCTGCGGGTCGGCGATGCCCGGCCCGGCGTCGGCGACCAGGATGCCGGTGACGCCCTCGCCGACGTGCAAGGTGACGGCGAAGTCGGTGCCTTCTGGGGTGTGCCGGAAGATGTTGCCCAGCAGGGCGTCCACGGCGGCCTCCAGCTCGGCGGCCGGCAGCGGCACCGGGGCCGGGCGGTCGGCGCCGATCAGCTCGCAGTTGCGTCCCTCGTCCTCGGCCAGGGCCGACCAGAAGGCGATGCGGTCGCGCAGCACCTGGGCGGCGTCGCAGCTGCCCCGCCCGGCCGGGTTGCGCACCGCGCGGATGATCATGTCGATCTCGCGTTCCAGCCGGTCGACGGCCTCCCGGGTCTGGTCGCCCAGGGCCCCCGGCGGCAGGGACTCTGCGTTCAGGCGCAGCGCGGCCAGCGGGGTGCGCAGCCGGTGGGACAGGTCGGCGGCCATCTCGCGCTCGGCGGCCAGCAGCTTGGCCACCCGGTCGGCCATGGCGTTGAAGGCGCGCCCGGCGTTGACCAGCTCGGGGGGCCCGTCGGAGTCCTCGATGCGCACGCTCAGGTCCCCCTCGCCGAGCGCGGCGGCGGCGTCCGACAGGCGCTGGGTGGCGCGCACCACCCGGGTGCCCATCCGGTCGGCGGCCACCACCGACCCGGCGACCAGCACCACGCCCACCCCGGCCATCGCCAGCCACGCCTTCCACACGCCCCGGGTGAGCTCGCCGCCGGGCAGGAAGACCTCGACCACGGCCATCTGCCCCTCGGCGAGCGCGACCGGCTGCAGCACCGCGTGCCCGCCGGGGACCTCCACGGTGGACACCGTCTCCCGCCGGGACGCCTCCAGGACCTGGGCCGGTTCGGTCCGGTGGGTGCCGAACACGGCGCCGTCGGGCAGGTGCACCGCCATCCGGCCGGCGGGGCCGGCCACGGTGGCCGACATGGCGCGCTCGATGTCGGGGGGCCTGGTCGACAGCGCCAGCGCCGGTCCCATGGAGGCGGCGTCCCGTTCGGCGGCGCCGAGCGCCCGGTCCCGGGTCATCTCCCGGACGGCGAACGCCAGCGGGATCAAGAAGGCCAGGGCCACCATGGAGGTGACGGCCAGCGCGACGAGCCCGAGCGCGCGTCTCATGGCGAGTCCGTCGCGGTCTCCGGCTCGGGGGCGGCCAGGCGGACCCCGACCCCGCGCACGGTGTGCAGGTAGCGGGGGGAGGCGGCGGTCTCACCCAGTTTGCGGCGCAGCCACGACAGGTGCACGTCGATGGTCTGGTCGTCCCCGTAGGCCTGGTGCCACACCTCCGCCAGCAGCTCGCGGCGCGAGACCACCCGGCCGGGCCGGGCCGCCAGGTAGGCCAGCAGGTCGAACTCGCGGCGGGTCAGCTCCAGCGGGCGGCCGTCCAAGGACGCCTCGCGGCGGTCCACATCGATCTGCAGGCCGCCGACCACCAGCCGCATCGTCGGCCCGGCCCGGCCGGCCCGGCGCAGCAGCGCCAGCAGCCGGGCGTTGAGATGCTCGGCGGTGAAGGGCTTGACCAGGTAGTCGTCGGCTCCGGCGTTCAGCAGCCGGACGATCTCGGTCTCGGCGTCGCGGGCGGTGGCGATGATGACCGGCACGTCGGAGACGCCGCGCAGCATCTTCAGCGCCTCGGCGCCGTCCAGGTCCGGCAGTCCCAGATCCAGCACCACCAGGTCCGGCGGGTTGCGCGCGACCTCCCGGAGCATGTCCATCGCGGTGCCGGCGCTCCGCACGGTGTGGGACCGGGCGTCCAGTTCCCGTATCAGTGCGGCCCGGAGGTTGGGATCGTCCTCCACTACGAGCACAGTCGCCATGCCCCGCACCGTAGACCACTATGTGCGCTTCTGCCTGTCTCCTAACGATTGTTCCCGGTGCCGTGCACAGAGTGAAGAAAAATTTTCAGTTTCTCTCGGACGCCCCCGTCCCCTGCGGCAGCTGGAACAGCGGGCGCACGAACATCGCGGTGGCCTCGACGGTCACCTTGCCGCCCGGGGCGAGCACGTGCGCCTCGGCGAAGGTCTTGCGGCCCTCGGTGCGGGTCACGCGGGCCTCGACGGTCAGCGGGACGCCATAGGGGGTGGGCCGGCGGTAGCACATGTCCAGCGTGGCGGTCAGCCCCGGCACGCCGCCGGAGGCCGCCGCCAGGCCGAGCATCTGGTCGAGGACGAGCGCGGTGACGCCGCCGTGCACGAACCCGGGCGGCCCTTCGTAGACGGTGTTGAGGGTGAACTCGCCGCGGACCACGCCGCCTTCGCACACGGTGACCGTCACCGGCGGGGCGATGGGGTTGATCCGGCCCGTCACCGGGCTGGCCAGCTGCCGGACCATGCCGTTGGTGCCCTCGGCGGCCATCGGCGGGTACTGGTCGCGGGCGGCGTTCAGCCGGGCGGTCAGCGCGGCGACCTGCTCGGCGACGGCGGCGATCTCGGCGGAGTCCACCTCGGTCAGCACCACGGCCTCGGTCAGCTCCCGGACCCGGGCGGCCAGCTCGGCCAGCTGCGCGGCCCGCTCCTCGCCGATCCACCGGCGGTCTTCGAGCCTTCCGATGGTCCTGCCGCCGGCCGCCTCGACCTCCGTCATGCGCCCTCCCGCACCCCTCAAAAAAACTGAACGGGATTCTAGAAGGTGCTTTGACTTAGCGGACATCCGGGGCGCACCGCTCTCGCGTCCCGCAAAAGGGAAGGCCGTGGGAATCGGCCCGGCTCAGGTGCCGGACGGCGATTGACCCTGCGCGCGGAGCCGCCGCGCCGCCGGGATGCGGTGCGACCGGCCGGGCCTAGGACCGCAGGCGGGCGACCGCGCGGACCGGCGCCCCATCGCCCGTCAGCCGCACCGGGAACAGGAACACCTCGGCCTCCGCCGGGGCCTGGACCAGCCGGTCGAGCCCGGTGAGGTTCTCGGCGATCACCCCGCCCGGCTCCAGCAGCGCCCGGTGGGCCGCCAGAGAGAAGTCCTGCTCCCCCGGAGCCGGAGTGCGGTCCACGCTGAGCGCGTCGATGCCGACCGTCCGCACCCCGGCCGCCGCGATCCGCACGCAGGTCTCGGCCGCCAGGTAGGGATGCGCCAGATAATCGGGAGTGCCCCAGTGCCGCGACCAGCCGGTGACGACCAGCAGCACGACGCCCGGCCGCAGCCCCTCCGGAAGATGCTCCGGCCCGATGGGAGTGCGCGGCGGCAGGCCGCGGACGTCCATCGGCACGGCCCGCCCGGCGAACCGGTCCAGCGGCAGCTCATCCAGCCGGGGCCAGGAGTCGTCCACGTGGCAGGGCGCGTCCACATGCGTTCCGGCATGAGAGCCCAGGTGCACCCGCGCCACGTTGACCCCCGCCTCCGCGACGGTGAGCGCGGGCGCCACCTCCACCTCGGGGTCCCCCGGATACACCGGCATCCCGGTGACCACCGGCACCGATAGATCGACCCATGTCATGAGCCCGTAGGGTAAGTGCCGTGTTGCCCCTAGTCACAGCGACCCGGTACGTGACGCCGCTGCGCGAGGGAGGCTCGCTGCCCGGCATCGTGGAGGCCGACGACCTCGGCACCTATGTGATGAAGTTCGTCGGCGCCGGGCAGGGCCGCAAGGCGCTGGTCGCCGAGATCATCGCCGGGGAGCTGGCCCGCCGCCTCGGCTTCCGGGTGCCCGACATGGTGATCATGGACCTGGACCCGGCGATCGCCCGGCACGAGCCCGACCCCGACGTCCAGGACCTGCTCAAGGCCAGCACCGGCTGGAACCTGGGGGTGGACTTCCTGCCCGGCTCGCTCGGCTACGACCCCCTCGGCTGGACGGCCGACCCCGAGCAGGCCTCCCGGCTGCTGTGGCTGGACGCCTTCATCGGCAACGTGGACCGCAGCTGGCGCAACCCCAACCTGCTGGTCTGGCACGGCCGGATATGGCTGATCGACCACGGCGCCAGCCTGTACTTCCACCACGCCTGGGCCAAGGCCGCCGAATTGGTCCGCCGGCCCTACGACATCGACGATCATGTCATGGTGTCGTACGCGACCCACCTGGCCGAGGCCGAGGCCGAGCTGCTGCCGCAGGTGACCGAGGAGCTGCTGCGCGAGATCACCGCGCTGGTGCCCGACCTGTGGCTGAGCGGGGAGCCGGGCTTCGCCGACGCCGCGGCCGTCCGTGACGCCTATGTGGCGACGCTGCTGGCCCGCGCCGCCGACCCCCGCGCCTGGCTGCCCGACCCGTCGGCCGCCGGCCCGGACCGTCCCGCCCCCGCCCCGCGCCGCACCGCCGGGCGGCCGAGCTGGCTGGGCGGCCCGGTCACATGAACGCGTTCGAGTACGCCGTGCTGCGGGTGGTGCCCCGCCCCGAGCGCGGCGAGGCCATGAACGTGGGCGTGGTGCTGCACTGCCGCGCCGCGGACTTCCTGGGCTGTCGCATCCACCTGGACGAGCGGCGCCTGCACGCCCTGGACCCGGCGCTCGACCTGCAGGGGGTGCGCGCGGCGCTGCACGCCGTGCGCTGCGTCTGCCACGGCGGCCGGGAGGCCGGGCCGGCGGGGAAGCAGTCCCCCGGCAGCCGGTTCCGCTGGCTGACCGCCCCCCGCAGCACCGTCGTCCAGCCGGGCCCGGTCCACGCCGGCCTCACCGACGACCCGGAGGCGGAACTGGACCGCCTGCTGGACCTGCTGGTGCGCGTGGCCCCCGGCACGGCGCAGGGCGCCTAAAGAGACACGGACACCGCCTAGAACAGCACCGACATGAAGGTGTCGATCTCGGTGAAGCCGACCCGGCGGTAGGCGGCGCGGGCGCGGGCGTTGAAGTCGTTGACATACAGCGACACGACCGGGGCGATGGTGCGCAGCGACTCGTCCACCAGCGCCGCCATGCCGCTCACCGACAGGCCCCGCCCGCGCAGGTCCGGAGGCACCCACACGCCCTGCACCTGGCAGGCGTAAGGGGTGGCGGCGCCGATCTCGGCCTTGAACATCACCCGGCCGTTCTCGATGCGGGCGAACGCGCGCCCGGCGCGGATCAGCTCGGCCACCCGGGCCCGGTACAGCGCACCGCCGTCCCCCACGTTCGGGGAGATGCCCACCTCTTCAGTGAACATCGACACGCACGCCGGGTAGATGATGTCGAACTCATCCATCCGGACCCGCCGCACGTGGGGATCGGGCGGCACCGGGGAGGGCCGGGAGGTGGCCATCACCGGCTGGACGGCCCGGATCGCCCGCGGCCGCCCCCAGTAGGGGGCCAGCAGGTCCCACAGCTCTCGCACCGCATCGGCCTGCCCCACGATGGACGAGCAGCGCCGTCCTTCGTTGCGGGCGCGTTCGGCGAAGGCCCGCACCGCCTCAGAGTCGGCGGCGATCGGGATGAGGTTGGCCCCCGAGTAGCACAGCGAGGTCAGCTCCCCGTCCCGGATGTACCCCCACATCTGGGCGCCGAGCCGGTCGGGGTTCAGCCCTGCCGCGCGCACCCGGGAACTGACGAACACGTTGGAGACAGGGTCGGAGTCAAGGATCGCCAGGACGGTGTCCCTGTGCCGGTCGTCCAGGACCCGGACCGGCATCGATCCCAGCATCCGCATGGCTTACCCGCCACGAACCAGCTTCGGCACCACGATTCAAGATTATGACGTCCTTGCCGAGGTCGCCGAGGGGGGTGCCGCGCTCCGCGCCCGGGAGGCCGCGGAGTCCGGTGCCGGCGGCGGAGGCGCCGGGCAGGTCAGGTCCACCCCCCGGCGGCCGGGCGGCAGGGCTCCGCTGCGCAGGTAGGCCACGACCGCCTGGTTGATGCACCGGTCGCCGCCCAGCGACAGCCCGTGGTTGCCCCCGCCGCGCTGGACGACCAGCCGGGAGGAGGGAAGCAGCCGGTGAGTCTCCAGCGCCCCCGGGTAGGGGGTGGCGGCGTCCTCGGTGGCGTGCACCAGCAGGATCGGGGGCACCCCGCGGACCCTGCCCACGCGGGGCGGCGGGCCGCCGGGCGCCCGCCAATAGGCGCAAGGGGCGTTGTACCAGATGTTGTTCCAGGTCTCGAAGCGGTTGCCGGCCCGGTACTGGCGCTTGGCGTCCCGGCGCCAGATCGACCAGTCGCGCGGCCAGGCGGCGTCCCGGCACTCGGTCGCCAGGTACATCGTGTAGGTGTTGTCGGAGTCCCGGTCGGGCGCCTTCCACAGCGCGCGCAGCGCCCCGGGGTTCCCACGGACGGCGTAGTCCGACAGCGCCCTGGCGTAGGTGCCCCACTGCAGGTCGGAGTAGCCGGTGGTCAGGAAGATCTCGTCCAGTTCGGCGGGGCCGATCCGGCCGCCGATGGGCTTGGCGGTGACCTTCCTGCGGACGGCGTAGTAGGCCCGCTCGACCTCCCGGGCGGTGCCGCCGAGCCGGTAGATCCCGTCGTGGCGGGCGACCCAGCCGAAGAACGCCCGGATGCGCTTTTCGAACGCCACGTTCTGGGCGAGGTTGTTGGCGTACCAGACGCCGCTGGGCCGCACCACGCTGTCGAGGACCATGCGGCGCACCCGCCCGGGGTACGCCGTGGCGTAGGCGGCGCCCAGGTAGGTGCCGTAGGAGTAGCCGAAGTAGCTGATCTTCTTGTGGCCGAGGGCGACCCGGATGGCCTCCAGGTCCTCCACCCAGTTCCGCGTCCCCATGTACGGGAGCAGGTCGCGGTACTTGCGGGCGCACGCGTCGGCGAACCTCTTGGCCCGCTTCCGCAGCTCCCGCTCGGCGGCCCTGCTGCGGGGGACGGTGTCGGGCCGGGCCCGGCCCCGGTGCAGCGGCCAGGTGTCGCACACCAGTGCGGGCCGGGACGCGCCCACTCCGCGGGGGTCGAACCCGATCCAGTCGTAGGAGGCGGCGACGTCCTTCGGCAGCGCCCTGGTGAACAGGGCGGGCAGGTCACGGCCGGCCGCGCCGGGGCCGCCGCGGTTGAGCAGCACCGCGCCCCGGAACCTGGCGGCGGTGTGGCGGGCCCGGGTGAGCGCCAGGGTGATCCGCCGCCCGTTCGGCCTGGTGTGGTCGAGCGGCACCGACAGCCTCGCGCACTCCAGCCCTTTGAGCGCGTCCCCCAGGTGCGGGTCGTGGGCGGGGCAGGGCCGCCAGGCGATGGACGGGGCGTGCGCCTGCGCCGCGGCGGGCACGGCGAGCAGGGCGCCGCCCAGCGCGGCGCCGGCCAGCAGCCCGGCGGCCTTCCTCGATGGCGGGTTCGTCAGCACCCCGCTGTTGTATCCGCCCAGGTCGCGCGGGTGGGGGAAGTGCGTGTCTCCGCGATTCACCCCGAAAGCGGCCCGAAAGCGGCGCGGCAGGGCGCAAAGGGCCGAACGGTCAGGAGACGATGACCTCGGCGGCGCCGTCCTCGGCGTCGGGGTCGACCTTCACGCCCCGCTCCTCGGCGATGCGCATGGCCTCCTCGATCAGCGTCTCGACGATCTGCGACTCCGGCACGGTCTTGATGACCTCGCCCTTGACGAAGATCTGGCCCTTGCCGTTGCCGGAGGCCACTCCCAGGTCGGCCTCGCGGGCCTCGCCGGGGCCGTTGACCACGCAGCCCATCACCGCCACCCGCAGCGGCACCGGGAAGCCCTTCAGCCCGGCCTCCACCTCCTGGGCCAGGGTGTAGACGTCCACCTGGGCGCGGCCGCAGGCCGGGCAGGAGACGATCTCCAGCCCGCGCTCGCGCAGCCCCAGCGCCTCCAGGATGGCGATGCCGACCTTGACCTCCTCCACCGGCGGCGCCGACAGCGACACCCGGATGGTGTCGCCGATGCCCTCGGCCAGCAGCGCCCCGAAGGCGGTGGCCGACTTGATGGTGCCCTGGAAGGCCGGGCCGGCCTCGGTGACGCCCAGGTGCAGCGGGTAGTCGCAGCGCTCGGCCAGCATCCGGTAGGCCTGGATCATCACCACCGGGTCGTGGTGCTTGACGGAGATCTTGATGTCGCGGAAGCCGTGCTCTTCGAACAGCGAGCACTCCCACAGCGCCGACTCCACCAGCGCCTCGGCGGTGGGCCGGCCGTACTTGGCCAGCAGCCGCTTGTCCAGCGATCCGGCGTTGACGCCGATGCGGATCGGCACCCCGGCCTCGGAGGCCGCCTTGGCGATCTCCCCGACCTTGTCGTCGAACTTCTTGATGTTGCCGGGGTTGACCCGCACCGCCGCGCACCCGGCGTCGATCGCCGCGAACACGTACTTGGGCTGGAAGTGGATGTCGGCGATCACCGGGATGGGCGCCTTGGCCGCGATCTTGGGCAGCGCGTCGGCGTCGTCCTGGGAGGGCACCGCCACCCGCACGATCTGGCAGCCCGCCGCGGTCAACTCGGCGATCTGCTGCAGCGTGGCGTTGACGTCGGCGGTGGGCGTGGTGGTCATCGACTGCACCGACACCGGGGCGTCCCCGCCCACCGGCACCGATCCCACCATGACCTGCCGCGACTTGCGGCGGGTCGCCAGCGCGGGAGTCTGGGCACGGACTGCGGGCATACCGAGTTGAACGCTCATCGCTCTCTTCTCAAGCTGCAAGTGGGTGCGGATGGTGTTCCGGTCGCGTCCCAGCCTATGCGTCCGGCCCATATGACCGTGGTAAGACGTCCGCAATGCGCCCCTTGCGCCGCCGGCCGGCCGGGGGCGCAAGGGGCTCATGGGGAGAGCCGCAGCGGGTTGAGCAGGTCCGCCACGATCAGCAGGACGCCCAGTCCCACCAGCAGCACCACCGCCAGGTAGGTCACCGGCAGCAGCCGGGTGATGTCCACCGGGCCGGGGTCGCTGCGGCCGCGGGCGCGGGCGATGCGGGCCCGCAGCCGCTCGTAGCCGAGCACCGCCAGGTGCCCGCCGTCCAGCGGCAGCAGCGGCAGGACGTTGAGCGCGCCCAGGAAGACGTTGATCGAGGCGACCAGGGCCAGGTAGGGGCCCGCGGCGTCCCGCCAGGAGCCGCCGGAGGCGAAGATCTCCCCGGAGATCTGGCCGGCGCCGACCACGCTGCCGATCTGGCCGCCTGCGCTCTGGCCCCGCTGCGGGGAGAACAGCTCCGGCAGCGCGGCGGGCAGGGCGGCCAGCGCCCTGCCCATCTGCGCGACGGTCACCGCGATGCCCTTGAGCGCGAAGACGACCGCCTCGCCGGGGCCGAGCCGGTCGTAGCGGACGCCGACGACGCGGGCCGTCACGCCCAGGAACGGCTCGCCGTCCACCTCGGCCAGACGCACCTGGAAGGTGCGGCGGGTCCCGTCCCGCTCGGCCACCACCGGGACGGCCCGCCCGGCGGGCGCCGCCCGGATCGCCGCGCGCAGCTCCTGCCAGCCGCCGACCGGCCGCCCGGCGAAGGAGACGATGCGGTCGCCGGACCGCAGCCCGGCCGCCCGTGCCGGGGACGGCGGACGGCCGGGGGCGCACCGGCCGCCCAGGCGTTCGGGGACGCAGGCACTGACCCGCTCGACGACGGTGGTGGCGGTGCCCGCCTGGCGCACCCCCACCACCGTGGCCAACGCCACCAGCAGCACGAACGCCAGCAGCAGATTGGCCGCCACGCCCGCGACGATCACCACCGCGCGGCGACGGGCGGGCTGGAGGTAGAAAGCGCGGGGCCGGTCGGCCTCATCGAGCTTTTCCAGCGTGGTGTAGCCGACGATGCGCACGAACCCGCCGAGCAGGATCGCCTTGACCCCGTACTCGGTCTCCCCGTGCCGCCGCGACCACAGCGTGGGGCCGAAGCCGACGAAGAACTGGGTGGCCTTCATCCCGAACCGCTTGGCGGCGACCAGGTGCCCGGCCTCGTGCAGCGTCACCGACAGCACCAGCGCGGCGACGAACGCCACGACGCCGAGCAGATAGGCCATCGCGTGCTCCTTCGTCCGCCGCGGGCCGCCCGCCATGGAATCCCGGACGTCCCGGGTCACGGCACCGTTTGCGGGCGAGTTCTGGGCGAGACGTACCCGTACCCGCCGCAGAGACGACATGCCGGCGGCGGGCCCGGCGATCCCCGAGCGTGCTTTTGGGCTCCCGGCGGGGCCGGGCGGTCAGGTCAGTTCCCGGGCGCGCGCCCTGGCCCAGGCGTCGGCGGCGAGCACGTCGTCGAGGGTGAGGTCCGCGGAGGTCACCTGGTGCTCCTCGACCACCCGTGCGACGGTGTCCACGATCCCGGTGAACGGCAGCCGGCCGGCGCGGAACGCCTCCACGCACTCTTCGTTGGCGGCGTTGTAGACGGCCGGCGCGGTGCCGCCCAGCTCGCCCACGTGCCGGGCCAGCGCCACGGCCGGGAACGCCTCATCGTCCAGCGGCTGCAGCTCCCAGGTGTGGGCCTTGGTCCAGTCGACGGCGGGCGCGGCGTCGGCCAGGCGGTCCGGCCAGGTCAGCGACAAGGCGATCGGCAGCCGCATGTCCGGCGGGCTGGCCTGGGCGATGGTGGAGCCGTCGATGAACTCCACCATGGAGTGGATCACCGACTGCGGGTGCACCATCACCGTGATCTTCTCGAACGGCACGTCGAACAGCAGGTGCGCCTCGATGACCTCCAGGCCCTTGTTGACCAGCGTGGCGGAGTTGATGGTGATGACCGGCCCCATGTCCCAGGTGGGGTGGGCCAGCGCCTGCTCGGGGGTGACGTCGGCCAGTTCGGCGCGGCTGCGGCCGCGGAACGGCCCGCCGCTGGCGGTCAGCACCATCCGGCGCACCCGGGCGGTGGCGGAGGCGTCGCCGTAGGTCCACCCCGGCAGGCACTGGGCCAGTGCCGAGTGCTCGGAGTCGACCGGGACGATCTGCCCGGGCGCGGCCCGCCGCTTGACCAGCGGACCGCCGACGATCAGCGACTCCTTGTTGGCCAGCGCCAGCGTCCGTCCGGCCTCCAGGGCCGCCAGCGTGGACGACAGGCCCAGCGCCCCGGTCACCCCGTTGAGCACCAGGTCGCACGGCCAGGCCGCCACCTCGGCGACGGCTTCCGGTCCGGCCACGATCTTGGGGATCGGGTAGTCGCCGGAGCTGTAGCCGCGTTTTTGCGCCTCGGCGTAGAAGGCCAGCTGCAGGTCCTGGGCGGCCGAGGCGCGCGCCACCGCCACCACCTCCGGGCGGAACTCCAGGGCCTGGGCGGCCAGCAGGTCCACCCGTCCCCCGCCGGCGGCCAGGCCGGTCACCCGGAACCGGTCGGGGTTGCGGCGGATCACATCCAGGGCCTGGGTGCCGATCGAGCCGGTGGAGCCCAGCAGCACGACGTCGCGCCGGTCGCGGCCGCTGGAACAGCCGGGCGCGTTCTGTGAGGAGGCAGCCATCATGCTGCCATTGTCCCGTCCGTCCCGATGCGCCCCGTACGGCTTGCCGCGTTTTTGGGCTTGGCCCTCGGCCCGCCCGGGAAGCACTCCTCCATTCACAGAAAGCGTTCGTGTGGATTCCTTCTGTGAATTCCGTCCTGCCACGGCGTGGCCGGTCCCGCTCCGGCCGAGGAAGGCGGCGCGTCCATGAGGCGAAGGTTCCGGATGCCGCTGGTCGTCGGCGGCCTGCTGGTCTTGACGGTCCCGGCGGCCCTGCTTCCGGCCTGGGCGCAAGGGTCCGGCCCGGTGGCCGTTCCCCCGCCCGGCGCCAAGGTCCAGGCGCTGACGGCCGCGGACCAGCGGGCGGTGGCGCGGTACTGGACCCCCGAGCGGATGCGGCGGGCGGTGCCGATCAGCCTTCTGGTCGGACGGCCGGCGAGGTCGCCCGACCGGCCGCCCCCGGCGGCAGGCCGGCTGGACTTCCCGCACACCGGCGGCCTGTGGACCGGCGGCGGCGCGGTCGCCCGCACCACGGGACGGGTGTTCTTCACCTTCCGGGGCGTGGACGCCTACTGCTCGGGCTCGGCGGTCGCCGGCGCCAACCGCAGCACCGTCATCACCGCCGGGCACTGCGTGAAGTCCCAGGGGACCTGGCACACCAACTGGGTGTTCGTGCCCGGCTACCGCGACGGCGAGCAGCCGTATGGGGTGTGGACGGCCCGGCGCACCTTCGCCACCGCGCAGTGGTCGGTGCTGGAGGACTTCGGCCACGACATCGGCGCCGCCGTGGTCAACGCCCTTGGCGGACGGCGTCTGGTCGACGTGGTCGGCGGCCAGGGCATCGCCTTCCATCAGCCGCGCGAGCAGAACATGTACGCCTTCGGGTATCCCGTCCAGCAGCCCTATACCGGGCAGTGGCTGGCCTACTGCAGCGGCCGGACCTTCGAGGTCTCCCCCATCTCCCAGGCGATGGGCATGCCCTGCAACCTGACCAGGGGTGCCAGCGGGGGCCCGTGGCTGCTGCACTTCGATGAGTCTTCCGGCACAGGGGTCATCACCTCGGTGAACAGCCTCGGCCTTGAGGCGTCCGGGTCCCGGTACGTGTTCGGCCCGTACTTCGGGGAGTCCGCGCGGCTTTTGTACGAACGGGCCCAGCACTCTTAGTTCGGCGGGGTCTTCCACAGAGCGGATGCCGTTCGTTGCCGGGACGGCGTGCCGTGCCGCGGGTCCGGAACCCGACCTTTCAGGCATGACCCAATGGTCACTTTTTCGTAACACCCGGCTAACAAGACGGTCGTACGTTCGGCTCTGTGAAGCAGATCAGCGTGCGCGTCGACATCGCCCCGGCGACCCCCGAGGACCCGGCCGTGATCGCGCTGTGCACCGAGCAGCAGGCCGAGATCGAGGCCCGCTACCCCGGCGCCGACGAGGCCCCCAAGGGCATCGATCCGCGCGTGGAGTTCCTGCTGGCCCGCATCGGTTCCGAGCCGGTGGGCTGCGGCGGGCTCAAGCCGCTGGAGCCGGGCATGGCCGAGGTCACCCGGATGTATGTGCGTCCCGCTCACCGCGGGCAGGGCATCTCCCGCATGCTGCTGCAGGCCCTGGAGGAGATGGCGCTGGCCAAGGGGTGGCGCACCCTCCGCCTGGAGACCGGCGACCTGCAGCCGGAATCGATCGGCCTCTACCAGTCCAGCGGCTACCGCCGCATCCCCGCCTTCGGGCCGTATGTGGGAAACGTCCTCAGCCTCTGCTTCGAAAAGCACCTCACCGACTGAGCCTCTTTCCGCACCTGCTCTCAGGTGCGGCTGAGACGGGAGCCTCAGCGGCGCACGGTGCCGTGTCATCGCAGCCCACGGCACCGGGTCTCACTCAGGCCCCTGATCTCCGCGGGCCGGGACGGGCGGGACGCGGCACCGGGCATCATCCAGGCACCCGCCCCGGCCGCCCGAGGCCAGGTGCCGCACAGGTGCGCCAATGCTCCGGCCCGCGGGCCCAGATGAGGGGGGCGGTCAGAACCGGGCGGCGGTGGTGTCGCCCGGCCGGCCCGAGCTCAGCGCGTCCCCCAGGCGCTTGATCCGCAGCGACGCGGCGATGAGGGCGATCCCGTAGACGATCGCGAACAGCCCGATCAGCCACACCACCGCCAGCGCCCCGCTGACCGGCCAGACGAACAGCAGCAGACCGAACAGCACCGAGACGGCACCGCCGATCACATACCACCACTCGCCCCTCAGCTCCTTGCGCAGCGTCACGGCCGCCACGATCTCCAGCACCCCGGTCACCACCGCCCACGCCGCGATCAGCATCAGCAGCACCAGCGCGGTGACGCCGGGCCAGATGAAGGCCAGCAGACCGGCCAGGACGCCGACCGCGCCGGTCACCGCCAGCCACAGCCGCGACTGCCCGGCCCTGGCGCGGAACGCCGCCGCCAGCGCGAAGGCCCCGTCCACCAGGGCGTAGGCGCCGAACAGCAGCACCAGCGCCCATACCGTGATGGCCGGCCAGATCCAGGCCATCAGGCCGAAAAGGATCGCCACCGCTCCACGCACCGCGAACGTCCACCAGTTGCGCGCCCATTGTTCGATCATCGGCCTCTCCTTTCCCGGCCGCATGCGGCCTCGTCTCGGCCGCATGCGGAAAATCTCTGACCGAATCTTCGGAGGGCCAACACCATGAGGTCGTCAAGGATCGACAATCCCAGCAATCACGTGAGCCCCGTGCGATTACCGGCGCCCGCGACGCCACCGGCATGCCGGGGCCCGCCACGGCACCACCTGCCAAGATCCCAGATCACCGCGGCGGAACCGGCTGCCGAGACCACCTGTTCCGCAAAGCGGTGCACCTCGAAAAAGGTCGTTCCGTCTCCTCGCGCAGGCCGTCACACAGCCCCCGAAATTGCCCGCAACTCCGCATGGTAATGATGTTTTTACAGCTCCTTGGAGGCGGTATAACGGCGGGTACACCTCCGGCCGCTTATAAAGGAATCACGTTGCCCGGTCCGCCCGGGAGAGGGGGTGAGCGATGAGCCGCACGAGGGAACTCGTGTTCGACCCCGAGGCGCTGAGCGCGGTGCAGTGCGAAGGCGACGCCTGCGTCGTCTGCCACAAGAGGTGGCCGCGCCCGCGCGTCCGCGTCGGCCGCCTCCCAGACGGCTCAGGGGTGTTCGCGTGTGACGAGTGCGCGCTCGCCCTGCCGCCTCTCCACTGGGCGGGCACCGGGGCAGGGGCCGGTCGGTCGCTGAACGGATCGGCCCGGGACACAGCGCCATACCGCTGAGGGCTTCACCAGGAGGGTGTTCTGGGTTTTCGGGGGGTTGCCCAGAGCACCCGGCTCCAAGAGAGGGCGCGTTCGACAGGGGGCGGTCGGACGCGCCCTCTTCTCTGCCCGCCCTCGCCCGCAGACGGCCGCTGAGCCTCTTTCAACGCCCGCTCCCGGGCGCCGCGGACGGGAGCCCGCGTCCGGAAATGTTCCAGGCCACAGAGGCGCTCCTGAGCGCGCTGCCCTTGTTGCGGCCCGCCGAGACGGCGGGGTCACAAAGTTCAGTGGGCCGTGCCGCGGGACTCCTGCCAGGCCCGGACCCACTCGGCGTAGTCGGTGCACCCGTGCCCCTCGCCGCCGCAGTCCTCGGTGGGCGTCCGGGCGAAGATCACCTTCTTCAGGAAGTCCCCGTCGCCGACCCGGTAGGTGGCGCAGAAGGATGCGCTGAGCCGGTCGCCCTCGCACGCCTGCGGGTTGGCCGGCGCCACCCCGGCCCACTGGGCGACCTGCCGCTGCACGTCCGGGGAGACCGTCCACTTCAGCCACTGGTACATGCAGTTGGGGTGCTCGGCCCGGGCGCCGATCAGCCAGGAGTTGACCCAGCCGGTCACGCCCTCCCGGGGCTCGATGCCGGCCACCGGGCGCCCCGCCCTGCTCAGCACGTCCAGCTGGTAGGAGGAGACCTGGCCGATGACCGCCTCGCCCGCGGCGAACGCGCTGACCGCATCGGCCGGTTCACTCCAGTAGGCCCTGACGTGGGGACGCTGGCGGCGCACCACCTGGGCCGCCGCGTCGAGCTGCTCGGGGGTCAGCGCATAGGGGTCGGTGATGTCCAGCGACTTCTTCTTCGAACGCAGGTACAGCGCGGCCTCGGCCAGCGCCAGCGGCGTGTCCCGCATGATCAGCCTGCCGCTGTACCGCCCGGCCTCCTGCGGGTCGAACAGGTCCGCCCAGCCGCTGGGAGGCGGCTGCACGGCCCGCTGGTCGTACATGAGCAGGTTCGCGCCCCACACATAGGGCACCCCGTAGACCGTCTTATCCCGCCTGAGCAGCGAGCGCAGCCGGGACTCCAGGCGCTTGTAGCCCTCGACCAGGTTCGGGTTCACCGGTGCCGCATGGCCGCCGTCGATCAGCAGCCCGGCGACCTCGGGGGGCGCCGAGACGCCGTCATAGCGCCGGTCGGGGTCGGACATCAGGTCCACCATCTCCTGCACGGTGGACACCTGTTTGAGAGAGACCTTGCAGCTGGTGCGCTCTTCGAAGGGGGTGACCCAGTCGACGTGCTCGGCGCTGCCGCCGCGTTCCGCCAGACCGGGCCAGACCACCAGGTTGAGCGCGCCCTCACCGGGTCCGAGCGTGCGCGCGGCCCGCGCCGTGCCGGGGGGCGCGTTCCGGCCGTCTCGTCCGGCCGCGACCACGATCAGCGCCACCACCAGGAGGACCGCCAGGGCCGCGGCGAGCCGGTGCCGGCCGCTCAGCCCGCGCAGCGCCCGCGACACTCGGTCCACGGGACCAGACTGGCTCATACCTCTCCCACAACCTCCGCCGGGTCCTCCCGGCCGCCGTCGGGTGCTGCGGCGCAGCGTAGCCGGGAGGTGCCCACATCGAGATCGACGGCCTTGCGGCCGGACGAACCGGGGTCATCGTCGCAGCGTACTCGGGAGCCCCGCAGGGCGGCGGCCGGGTCGCGCGGCGGCTCACCGGACGGTGCGCGACCGTCCGATCGTCGGTGGCGGAAGAATTCTTCATCCGGATCGACGGCCCGCCGCCCCGCCGGGCGAGCGTGCACCGCAATACGGACGGCCGTCTTCATAAATAATCTGACCACCAATATGACGCCGATTTAACCGCGCGCACATTACCCGTTTTTCAGGTCCGGCGGCGGGCGAAGGCGCGGGAAACGCGACCGCCCCGGCGCCGGTCCGCGCCGGCGGCGGGGCGGATCTTTTCGCGTCCCGATGGCGGGGGCACGGGACGCCCGGGACCGCGCCTTCCCGGGCCGTCGCATTCCCCCGCGCCCCGGGCGCCCGCCGGGGCCTGCGGGGACGGCGGGCGGGAAGGGCTCTGCGCGGCGGGGCTGAAAAGGGCGGGTCAGACGGTGGGGCCGCCCGGCCATGCGGTTGCCGGGATCCGTCCGGCCTGCGGCCCGGCGGCCCGTTCCGGGTATTGGGGTTGCGGGGAAATCCGCAGGTCCTGCCGGGTGTCACGGGCCGGGTGGGAGCGGGGGTCCGGCTGCGGCGCGGGAGCCGGGCGGCGACCGGGGAAGGATGCGGCCGCCCGGTGCTCCTCGATGCGGGCGATGAGTTTTTGCGGGGTGGCCGCCTCGACGAAATCGCCGATGTCCTGATCGCGCGGCGGCAGCGCCCACCACCGGCGGGTGGACAGGCCGAACCAGATGGTCCAGCGCGGATACCGGCGGCTGAGCGCCTCGATCTCGGCCGCATGGTCATCGGCGGGAAGGCTGTTGTCGGCAAGCACCGGGCGGCTCCCTGCATGTGGTTCGCTGAACCGGAACTACGACCTTGACCCGACCCCCCGGTCCCGGTCTTTATTTCCCTTGATTTTAAATTGCGACATCCCGAGTGTGTCGCAGTCCACAGATGAGGTCAACGGGTGTGGCTATTATTTGTCGAGACACATGGCGTTAAAAATTAACGATGGAAACTCACTGACATCAAAAAGTTTCAATCCCCCCACCTGCACACTCTCACCGTGCGCAGCGATCCGCTCACCGGCGACACATGGCGCACTGCCGGGAGATTTGCACCTTTTGGGGTACTTGCCCGGAAGTCTCGGGAGAGGTCCCGGATTCGCCGGGTAACACGAAGATCCCGCCGGGGTCAGGTCCGGCGGGATCTTCTGTGAGCGGGCGGCCCGGCCGCGGGCCTCAGCCGTTGGTCGGGAACCCCAAGTTGACGCCCCCGTGACTGGGGTCCAGCCAGCGGGCCGTGACCGCCTTGGTGCGGGTGTAGAAGTGCACGCCCTCCATGCCGTGGGCGTGGCTGTCGCCGAACAGCGAGTCCTTCCAGCCGCCGAAGGAGTAGTAGGCCATCGGCACCGGGATCGGCACGTTGATGCCGACCATGCCGACCTCCACCTCGTTCTGGAAGCGCCGCGCCGCGCCGCCGTCGTTGGTGAAGATCGCCGTCCCGTTGCCGTAGGGGTTGGCGGCGATCAGCTCCATCGCCTCGTCGTAGGAGCCCACCCGCACCACCGACAGCACCGGCCCGAAGATCTCGTCGGTGTAGGCGTCCATGTCGGGGGTGACGTGGTCCAGCACGGTCGGGCCGAGCCAGAAGCCGCCGGAGTACTCCTCGGCGGTCTCCACGCCGCGCCCGTCGACCACCACCGCGGCGCCCTGGGCGAGGGCGCTCTCGACGTAGGAGGCCACCTTGTCCCGGTGCTCCCGGGTGATCAGCGGCCCCATCTCCGCGGCCGGGTCGTGGCCGGGACCGACCGTCAGGCGGGCCGCCCGCTCGGCGATGCGGGCCACCAGCTCATCGCCCACCGGGTCCACGGCCACCACCACCGAGATCGCCATGCACCGCTCGCCGGCCGAGCCGAACCCGGCCGACACCGCCGCGTCGGCGGCCAGGTCCAGATCGGCGTCGGGCAGCACCACCATGTGGTTCTTGGCGCCGCCGAGGGCCTGCACCCGCTTGCCGGTGCGGGCGGCGCGCTCATAGACGTAGCGGGCGATCGGGGTGGAGCCGACGAAGCTGACCGCCTTGACATCGGAGTGTTCCAGCAGGGCGTCCACCGCGGTCTTGTCGCCGTGCACCACGTTGAACACCCCGTCCGGCAGCCCCGCCTCGGCCCACAGCTCCGCCAGCCACACCGACGCCGACGGGTCTTTTTCCGACGGCTTGAGCACGAAGGTGTTGCCGCAGGCGATGGCCACCGGGAACATCCACATCGGCACCATCGCCGGGAAGTTGAACGGGGTGATGCCCGCCACCACGCCCAGCGGCTGCAGGATCGAATAGGCGTCCACCTTGGTGGAGACGTTCTCCGAGTAGCCGCCCTTGAGCAGGTGCGGGATGCCGCAGGCGAACTCCACCACCTCCAGGCCCCGCGTCACCTCCCCGGCCGCGTCCGAGATCACCTTGCCGTGCTCGGAGCTGATCAGCTCGGCCAGCTCCCGGCGGCGGGCGGCCAGCAGCTCGCGGAAGCGGAACAGCACCGCGGTGCGCTTGGCCAGCGAGGCGTCCCGCCAGGCGGGGAAGGCGGCCTTGGCGGCGGCGACGGCCGCGTCCACCTCCGCGGCCGAGGCGAAGTCGACCCTGCCGGTCAGGCGGCCGGTGGCCGGGTCGTAGATGTCGCCCTGCCGCCCGGCGGGCCCCTCGTGCGGCTTGCCGCCGATCCAGTGGCGGACGTGCTTTTCGGTCACTTGGCGGCCTCGCTCACTGCCTCCAGGGAGTCGATCAGGATGCCCAGCCCTTCCCGGGCGTCCTCCTCGGTGATCGTCAGCGGCGGCGCCATCCGGATGACGTTGCCGTACAGCCCGCCCTTGCCGACCAGCAGGCCGCGCTTGCGGGTCTCCTCCATCACCGCGGCGGCCAGCGGCGGGCTGGGCTCGCCGGTGCCCGGGTCGACCAGCTCGACGGCGAACATCAGCCCCTTGCCGCGCACCGCGCCCACCACCGGCAGCCGCGGCGCGGCCTCCTTGAGGCCGTCCAGCAGCAGCGCCCCCTGACGGGCGGCGTTGCTCTGCAGGTCGTGGTCGAGGATGTAGTCGAGGGTGGCGTTGGCGGCGGCCATGGCGATCGGGTTGCCGCCGAAGGTGGACAGCCCGGTGGCGTGCGGGGCGTCCATCAGGTCGCCGCGGGCCACCACGCCGCCGACCGCGAAACCGTTGCCCAGCCCCTTGGCGAAGGTCATGATGTCGGGCGTCACGCCGTGGTTGTGGATGCCGAAGAAGCTCTGCCCGGTGCGGCCCCAGCCGGTCTGCACCTCGTCGGAGATGAACAGCGCGCCGTATTCGTCCAGGACCTCCTTGTAGGCGGCGTACAGGCCGTCCGGCGGCATGGTGAAGCCGCCCACCCCCTGGATCGGCTCGGCGATCAGCGCCGCCACGTCCCCGCCGGTGGCGGTGGCCAGCACGTGCCGCAGGTCCTCGGTGCAGACCTTGATGAAGTCGGCGTCCGACAGGTGGGCGAACTGCGGCAGGTGCCGGTCGCCGCCGTGCAGGAAGTGCACGGTCAGCGGGGTGTAGGCGTTGTTCTTCCAGCTCCGGTTGGCGGTCACCCCGATGGCGCCGAAGGAGCGGCCGTGGTAGCTCTGCCGCATGGCCAGCACCTGGTTGCTCTTGCGGGCGTAGGTGGCCAGCAGCAGCGCCGTCTCGTTGGCCTCGGTGCCGGAGTTGACGAAGAAGACCTTGGCGTCCTTGATCCCCGACAGGGCGACGATCTTCTCGGCCAGCTCCACCTGGCCGCGCAGCAGGTAGGCGGTGGAGGTGTGCACCACCCCGGTGGCCAGCTGCCGCTCGACGGCCTGGCGCACCTCCTCGACGTCGTAGCCGAGGATGTTGGTGATGATGCCGGCGAAGAAGTCCAGGTAGGTGTTGCCCTCGGCGTCCGTGACGCGGACGCCCTTACCGCTGACGATCTCGATGGGCCGCTCGTAGTAGAGCGCCATCCAGTTCGGCATGACGGCGCGGTGGCGCGCAAGCAGGTCCGACATGCGTCAAGTCTGGACGTCGTTCCACCCGCGTACCAGCGGACATCGTGTCAGTCATGCGCCGCCATACCTGACAAGGTGTCACCCGCGGGGGTCACAGCGCGTTGATGCGGCGGGCGAGGTCGAAGTCCTTGCCGGTCAGACCGCCCGCCGAGTGGGTGGACAAGGTGAGCGTCACGGTGTTCCAGCGGATGGTGATGTCGGGGTGGTGATCGGCGGCCTCGGCCAGCTCGGCGACCCGGTTGACGAAGGCCATGGCCTCGGCGAAATCGGCCAGCCGCACCACCTTGACGATGGCGTCCCCCTGCCGCTCCCAGCCGGGGGTCTGCGCCAGCTCCCCGCTGAGCGACTGTTCGTCGAGCAGGCTCATCGCGTCCTCTCCCCTCCGTCCCCTTCCTTCACCCGGACAACGGTTTTCCCAGGTGGACGGATACGGCACCGATGACGACATATCCTCCCGGTAATGCTTCCCACTCTCGCCGACGTGCTGCACCTGCCGGCGGTCCAGCGCGGCCAGCCGCAGGTGGTGGCGGGCGCCGACCGGCTGGATGCGCGGGTCCGCTGGGTGCACGTCGCCGAGATCGCCGACATCGCCCATCTGCTGCACGGCGGCGAGCTGGTGCTGACCACCGGGATCGCGCTGCCCGAACGCTCCTCCCAGCTGCGCCGGTACGTGGCGGAGCTGGCCGAAGTCGGCATCAGCGGGCTGATGATCGAGCTGGGCCGGCGCTATGTCGGCCGGCTGCCGGCCGCGCTGCTGTCGGCCGCCGAAGAGCACGGGCTGCCGGTGATCATGCTGGCCCGGGAGACCGCCTTCATCGATATCACCGAGTCCGTGCACGCCCGCATCCTGGACGCCCAGCTGGAGGAACTGCGGGCCTCCGAGCAGCTGCACCAGATCTTCACCCGATTGTCGGTGGAGGGCGCCTCCCCCGAGGAGGTGGTCCGCCAGGTGGCCGCGCTGGCGGGCCGCCCGGTGGTGCTGGAGAACCTCTCCCACCAGGTGCTGGCCGCCGACCCGGCCGGCAGTGACCCGGCCGCCCTGCTGGCGATGTGGGAGACCCGCTCCCGCAGCGTCCGCCCCGCCGAGCGCACCGCCCACGACCCGGCCTCCGGCTGGCTGGTCACCACCGTGGGCGCCCGCGACGAGGACTGGGGACGGCTGATCATCATCGGGGACGGGCCGCCCACCCCCCGCGACATCGTCCTCATCGAACGGGCCGCCACCACGCTGGCGCTGGCCCGGCTGCTGGACCGGCACGCCGAGAGCCTGGAGCGGCAGGCGCACGGCACGATCATCGCCGGCATCCTGGCCCGCTCCTACGCCGACCCGGCCGAGGCGGCCGCCCGGGCCCGCGCGCTCGGCGTGCCGCTGGCCGGGCGCCGCCTGCTGGGCATGGTGCTGTGCCCGCGTCCCGGCCAGGACCCCTCCCCCGAACGGCCCTCGCATGAGCGGATCGCCGAACTGGCCGAGGCCGCCAGCGCGGCCTGCCGGCAGGTCCGGCTGCCGGCCCTGGTGGGCGTGCTGGACGAGAGCACCTCCCCCGCCGGCGGTGCCGGCGCCCGGATCGGGATGCTGGTCTCCCTGCCCGCCCGGGGCGACGCCGAGCGCTCGCTGACCGAGCTGGCCCGCCGGATCCGCGCGCTGTGCGGGCCGGGCCCGGTGCTGGCGGCCGGGTCACTGGTGCAGTCGGTGCGCGATGTGCGCCGCTCCTTCCTGGAGGCCGAGCAGGTCGCCGACGCCGCCCGCCGCGGCTGCGGCGACCGCCTGCTGTACCGGCTGCCGGACCTGCGGCTGCGCGGCCTGCTGCACCTGCTGCGCGACGACGCCCGGGTGCAGACGTTCGTGGAACGCGAGCTGGGCCCCCTGCTGGAGTACGACGCCCAGCGCGGCAGCGACCTGACCGGCATCCTGTCGCTGTACCTGCAGGCCGGCCGCAACAAGGCGGTCGCCGCCCAGCGCGCCCACCTGTCCCGCCCCGCCTTCTATGAGCGGCTGCGCCGCATCGAGCGCATCCTGGACGTCGACCTGGACGACGTGGACTCCTGCACCTCCCTGCACGTGGCCCTGCTCGCCCTCGACTCCGTCCGCCGGCCCCCGTCGTGACCTCCGCTTTCAGGTCGTATCGATGGCGGATTGATAGCCTGAGGCGACTGGGACCCAGCACCTCGGCGCAGCCCACGGAGGACGCCTGATGACAGCGGAGCCGATACACCAGCCGCTGCCCGAGCCGTCCCGTGAACGGCAGCCTCCTCAGACGGCATGCGAGGTGCCGGAGTGGCTCATGCCCCCGGAGGAGGGCTTCACCGCTGAGGACCTCGATCGCCTGCCACAGTTGCCCCCTCACACAGAACTCATCGATGGCAGCCTCGTCCTCGTGAGCCCTCAAGCCAACTTCCACACGCTGGCCATCTCCCTGCTGGAGAGTGCGCTTCGCCGGTTCGCTCCAAGCGACCTGCGGGTGCGGCGTGAAATGACCGTCACGCTGGGCAAGCGGCAGCGTCCCGAACCGGATGTGCTGGTGGTGCGGGCTGACGCGATCAAAGGGCCGGAACAGACCGATTTCCGTCCCGAGGACGTGGTGCTCGTCGTGGAGGTCGTCTCCCCGGAGTCCGAGCTGCGGGACCGTGAGCGCAAGCCGCAGCTGTACGCCCGGGCCGGCATCCCCCACTTTTGGCGGATCGAGAAAGACCACGGGTGGCCCGTGGTCTACGTCTACGAACTCGACCCCGCGACCGGTGCCTATGTGGCGACCGGCATCCACCACGAGCGGCTCAAGGTGACCGTGCCGTTCGACATCGACATCGACCTGACCGAGATCGACCGGCTCTGACCTGCACTCCGGCCGAAGGGCTCCAAGGCCGGCCGGGCGAGGACCGGTCGGCTTCGCGCCAGGGGCGATCGTAAGGAACGGGCGCGGGCTTTACATGTAGTGAAGAGCTCTTCCCCCTAGCTTGGCGTTTCCTGGGGCAGAACTGTGGCGTGCGCCTGCGCAGTTTTGGGGTCGAGGAGGAACTGCTGCTCTTCGACCCGGAGGGCGGAGCTCCCCGCGCGATGTCCGGGGCCGTCCTGCACCATGCCCGTCTCCAAGGGGAGAAAGTGCACACAAGCCCCTTGACGAAGGGTGGGATGGAAAGCGAGCTCCAACGCGAGCAGTTGGAGATCTGCACCCGGCCCTGCACCACCTTGGACGAGCTGGACCGTCAGGTGCGGCGCCGGCGGCTGGCGGCGGCGCGCGCGGCCGCGGCGGCCGGGGTGCGGATCGCCGCGCTGGCGACCTCGCCGGTGGCGGCGCACCCGACGCTCACCCCCCACGACAGGTACCGGCAGATGGCCGACCAGTACGCCCAGGTCGCCGACGAGCAGCTCATCTGCGGCTGCCATGTGCACGTGGAGGTGTCCTCCCCGGAGGAAGGGGTGGGCGTGCTGGACCGCATCGGGCCGTGGCTGCCGCCGCTGCTGGCGTTGAGCGCCAACTCCCCGTTCTGGCAGGGCCGCGACACCGGCTATGACAGCTGGCGGCGGCAGGTGTGGGCGCGCTGGCCGTCCAGCGGGCCGGCCGAGCCGTTCCGGAGCGCCGACGGCTACCGGCGGGCCGTGCGGGCGCTGATCGAGACCGGGGCGCTGCTGGATGAGGGGATGGTCTACTACGACGCCAGGCTGTCACGGCACTACCCGACCGTGGAGGTGCGCGTCGCCGACGTGTGCATGAGGGCCGACGACACGGTGCTGATCGCCGCGCTCGTCCGCGGGCTGGTGGAGACCGCCGCCCGGGCCCACCGGGAGGGGCGTCCGCCGGTCCCGGTGCGGACCGAGGTGCTGCGGGCGGCGATGTGGCGGGCGGGCCGCTCCGGGCTGAGCGGCGCGCTGGTGCACCCGGTGACCTGGCGGCCCGCTCCCGCCCGGACGGTGCTGCAGGCGCTGGTGGAGTATCTGCGGCCCGCGCTGGAGGACGCCGGGGACCTGGCGGCGGTCCGGGAGCTGCTGCAGGCGCTGGCGCGGCGCGGCAACGGCGCATGCCTGCAGCGCACCGCCTATGCCCGCACCGGCTGCATCAGCGGGGTCATCGCCGATGCGATGGACCGGACGGTGAGCTGACCCCGCCGCCTCGGCCGAGACGGCGGGGCGGCGGATCTTCCGCCTCCGGCGGCGGAGTACCTTCTTCGGAATGGACCTTGGATTGACAGGACGCCGCGCCGCCGTGGCCGCCGCCACCAGCGGCCTCGGCCTGGCGACGGCCCGGGCGCTGGCCGCCGAGGGCGTGCGGGTGGCGATCTGCGGACGCGACCGCGACCGGCTGGAGAAGGCCGTCGCCTCGCTGGGGGACGGCGCCCACGGAATCGTGGCCGACGTCGGCACGCCCGAGGGCGCCGCCGATTTCGTCCACCGGGCCCAGGAGGCGCTCGGCGGGGTGGACATCCTGGTCACCAACGCCGGCGGTCCTCCGCCCGGTGACTTCGCCTCCACCGACGTGGACGCCTATGCGCAGGCGCTGAACCTCAACCTGATGTCCGTGGTCGCCATGTGCAAGGCCGCCGTCCCGCCGATGCGGGAACGCCGCTGGGGCCGGGTGCTGGCGATCACCTCGATCACGGTGCGCCAGCCGGCCCCCAACCTGATCTTGTCCAACACCGCCCGTGCCGGGGCCACCGGCTTCCTCAAGACGCTGGCGCTGGAGGTCGCCGCCGACGGCGTCACGGTCAACTCCCTGCAGCCGGGCCTGCACGCCACCGACCGCCTGCGCGCCCTGTACGGCGGCGACCTGTCCAAGGCCGCCGCGCAGGTGCCGATGGGCGAGGTCGGCGACGCCGACGACTTCGGCGCCGTCGCCGCCTTCCTGTGTTCTGAGCACGCCCGTTTCATCACCGGCGCCGCCATCCCCGTGGACGGGGGCGCCTATCCGGCCCTGCTGTGACCGTCCGCCCGTCACCCGGACCCACCCGAGATGAGACACACAAACAGCGACGGGTGCAATAGCGGCCGGCAACTCACCATGCCGGCAATGCCACTCTCCTAAAGCGGCCGCGGCGAGCGAGAGGCTCTGCCGCGGCCGCCGGATCACTGAAGGTTTTCTCGATAAGAAGGAGCAAGCTTCCGCGTCGCACAGCCCCCAGCCAAAGGCGATGCGCTCGTCAGTCCCCGGCGGTCCTGCTCGTGCCCGGTGAGGACGGCATTGGTCCTGCACACTGTCCAGGTCGCCGTCCCGTTCCCGCCCTCACCAGGGTTTTGCTCCGTCTCCAGGCTGTTGCCATCCCCCGGCGGCACCGGCTCGGTGAGAACCTCACTGTGCGGTCACCGGCTTCACGAGTGACCGGCCGTTGCAAAGCCTCTTCCTGCAGGTCGCCTTCGCCAGCCGTAGGCGGGTGCGCCGGAGCCGGGAGCGACGCGTGCCCTGGGGCGTCCCGGCACCGGGCGCCACCGGGGCTTCTGTGTCCGGCATCCAAGGTCATGAGTTGAAAAAGATTCGTGAGGCCTTCCCAGAGATCGACGTCCCCAGATAGCGGCAACGCATCAGGCCCGGAGCGAGAGTGCAGGCGAGGGCGTGGGACGTCCTCGAGCGGGGAGGGATCGTCGGCTCGCGTTCGGGCGCAGGGAGAAGCCTGCCGGGCCGGCCGCATGAGCGGCCCCGGCAGGAGGCCTCACGATGGGAGGTGGGCTCCTCCTGAGAAAACCGCGGTGACGCGACGTCGGAGGCGCCGGGGGCGGTCGCGGCGAGCAGGGGGTCCCCGCCGCGACCGCCGGTCCGGGGAGGGGGTGCGGCCTGGGGGTCAGGCGGCGGTGGGGGTGGGGCGGCGCCAGGGGAGGTAGCCGGAGACGGGGCGGATGGCGGCGGGGGCGCCGGTGGGCTCGACGGCCAGGATGCGGTCGAAGCGGAAGGCGCGTACGCCGCGGCGCAGGCGGCACCAGCCGACGACGTGCCAGTGTTCGCGGTGGACCAGGCAGGTGACCGGTTCGACCTCCCGGATGGTGACGTTGGCGTTGGCGTCGGCGTAGCACAGCCGGATCACCCGGCGCTCGGTGATGGCCTCGGCGATCACCCGGGCGCGGTCGGCGACGGTCTCGGCCAGCGGGGAGGTCAGGGTGGTGAGGGTGTCGGCGATGACGGGGTCGGCGGGGGCGAGGTCGGCGGTCAGGTGACGCAGAGCGCGGCGGGCGGCGGCCGCCTGCGGGCCGCTGCCCAGGTGGGCGAGCGAGAGCGCCAGCGCGGCGATCTCGGCCGGGGGGAGGTCGCCGGAGCGGGCTGTGGTGCGCTGCTTCTCCATGATTCGATTATATGTTCGAATACCGACAGCGACCTGGGCCGACGGCGCAACGTTAGGGGTTTCTATCAGGTCAGTCACCTGCCCGACAGGTGCGGGTTTCGTAGGTTATCGTCGCGATCATTATCGTGTGGTCAGCCGTCCGCTTCCCCGCGACAGGTCGCCTGACGAGGAGCCCAAGGAGCCCGATGACCGTCGTCCTGGTGCTGTTGTGCGTGGTCGTGGGGATCCTGGAGCTGTATGCCGGCAAGCAGAGCAAAGACCAGGCCAGGGCGTTCACCCAGCGCATCGAGGAGCTGCGCGAGCAGGTCAGCAAGCAGAACGGGGTGCTGGTGACGGTCGGCGAGCAGCTGACCGCCGAGCTGTCGCGGGTCAAACGGGACGTGCTGCCCGGCCTGGACGACCGGCTGCGCCGCAACAGCGGCCAGATCGAGGAGCTGGGCCGGCTGCTGCGGCAGGCCGACGACTACATCAAGGCGCAGGCGAGCCGGCTGCAGGAGCTGGAGCAGCAGCGGGTCACCCTGGCGGCGCTGCGCCGCAAGCTCACCGACATCGAGTCCACCGTCCGCACGGTCGCCCCGCAGGCCGAGCCGGCCGCCGGCCGGCGGCTGGAGAGCGCGCTGGGCAGGCTGGCCGAGCTGGAGCGCAACGGCACCGAGATCCTGCAGCTGCAGCGCGACCTGACCCGCACCCTGGAGGACGTGGAGGACGTCGTCAGCGAGCTGCTGCGCTATGCGGGGGGCGAGCTGGAGGAGGCGGTCCGCTCATCGCTGCGCGGCGAGCGGGGCGAAGGGGAGCCTCCGCTGGTCTCCGGCCGGCTGTGGACCCGCGACCCGCGGCTGCAGGACGTCCTGGAGGAGGTCTACGGGCACTGCCTGGAGCAGATCGGGCTGCAGGTCCGGCTGCGCACCGGGGAAGGCGATGCCGATGGGCCGCGGCGCCACCGCTTCTTCCTGACCGGACGGCCCGCAGAAAGCCTGGCCGGCGCCTTCACCGAGCTGCTGATCACCACCGGCAACGACCTGAGCCGGGCCGCGCTGCTGCCCACCGACGTGCGGGTCGCCGGGGCGCCGCACCCGGCCGAGCGCCCGGTGCCGCCCGATGAGGCGGCGTTGAAGGCGCTGCTGCGGGCCATGTACGACAGCGACGGCGCCACCGCCCAGATCGGCCCGCTGCTGGCCGTGCGCACCCGCCAAGAACTGCTGTGCGCGGTGCTGACCCCCGCCCAGCTGCTGGAACTGGAAAACGACGAGGTGCTGTGGGACCCGTCGGCCGCCGCGCTGCGGCTGCGGCAGATGGCCGCCCATCAGGTATGGGAGCTGACGGACTGGGCCAGCCAGCTGCCGAGCGCGTAGGTGTGCACGCTCGCGCCCGGCCCGGATGCGGCGGGGCGCCCGGCCTCGAACCGGATCGCCAGCGGGCAGCGGGCCGCACCGGTGGCGCGGTCCACCTCCGCGCACAACCCGACTCCGGCGGCGCGGTCGAGCAGCACCGCCCCCTCCATCGAGCGCACCGCCCGCATCGCCGCCGGCAGCGTCCTGCCGTCGGCGGGATCGTAGAGTTCCTGAAAGATCAGCCGGCGGCCGTAGCGCACCAGCGCGGCGGCGTCCACCACCCGGCTGCCGACCGCCGCCGACGGCCCGGCGATGACGATGCCGAAGCTCTGGTCCTCCCGGCCGCGCACATAGATCTCCCGGTCCGGCTGCAGGCCCCGCCTCCGCCTGCGCAATCGCAGCTGCAGCCCGAACCCCGTCCCGCCGTCGAGGTAGACCGGCGGGGTGAGCGCGGTGCGGCCTCCGACCACCTGCATCGCCTCCGGAGAGACCCGCCATTCGGGCAGGAAGAGGCCGACGCCGCGCACCAGCAGCCGCCAGACGGGGCGGGCCGTCACATCCACCTCGGGCAGGAACTCCCCCTGGGGGCCGCGCAGGCCCGCCTGAAAGGACCCCGGCTGCCGGTCCCCCGCCGGCGCCGGAACGTTGGCGGCCACCATGCCGCCATCCTGCGGTGCGCAGGGCCCGGCCGACAAGTGCACAAGGCGGTACATCCCGTCCCAGTCGGCACACCGTGTCGGCAAGGGCGATGCGGCCCCGCCCTTCGCTCAGTTACCGTTAGATGACCGATCTTGACGAGGGCGCCTCATGAACGTTCAGGACATGATGGTCTTCCGCGACACCAGGGCGCGGACTGTCGACAAGTACCTGATGGCTCATGAGGGCCATGTCATCGCGGTGCGGCGGCATCCGGCGGTGCTGCTGCAGGCGGCGGCCGAGACGGTGGGCGGGCTGCTGCTGTCGGCGCTGGTGCACGCCTTCACCGGGCTGGCGCTGCTGTGGCTGCCCTGGCTGGTGCTGCTGGGCCGGCTGGTGTGGAAGGTGATCGCCTGGTCGCTGGAGTTCTTCCTGGTCACCGAGCACCGGGTGATGCTGATCAGCGGGGTGCTCAATCGCAAGGTCGCGATGATGCCGATGGCCAAGGTGGAGGACATCAAGCTGGACCGCACCCCGATGGGCCGGCTGCTGGGGTACGGGGAGTTCATCATCGAGTCGGCCGGTGACAAGCAGGCCCTGCGCAACGTGACCTACATGCCCTACCCGGAGCAGCTCTACCTGGAGATCTCCTCGATGATCTTCGGGGCGGTGGACGAGTCCCCCGACTGATCTCCCCGCACCCCCTGCCGCGCCGGGCTCAGGGCGTGGCGGTCCACTCCAGCGGGAGCGTGTCGAGGCCGAGGACGAGGCTGGCGTGCTCGGTGGGCTGGGCGCCGTCGGGGACCCGGTAGACGGGGATGCGGCGGTGCCACTCCTCCAACGCGATGCGCAGCTCCAGGCGGGCCAGGTGCGAGCCGAGGCAGCGGTGCGGGCCGGCGCCGAAGGCGATGTGCCGGTTGGGCTCGCGGTCGAAGTCCACCACGTCCGGGTCGGGGAACACCCGCGGGTCGCGGTTGGCCATCATCAGCGGCAGCATCACCATGTCGCCGGCCTTCATGGGGCAGCCGTGCCGTTCGACGTCGGCGGTCAGCTTGCGGGCCGGCAGCACCAGCGAGTAGGCGCGCAGCAGCTCCTCCACCGCGTTGGGGATGATCTGCGGCTCGTTGACGATGCGCGCCCGGTCGGCGTCATGGCGGGCCAGGTGCCAGAAGCTGTAGGACAGCTGGGCGGTGACGGTGTCCAGCCCGGCCAGGAACATCAGCACGCACAGCTGGAGCAGCTCGGCGTCGGTGACCGGACGGCCGTCGATCTCAAAACCGATCGCCGTGCTGATCAGGTCGTCGCGGGGTTCGGCGCGGCGCTGGGCGATCAGCTCGGTGAACAGGCCCACCACCTTGCCCATGGCCTCGGCCCGTCCCTCGCCGGAGGGCGGCGGGTGCAAGATGGCGTACTCCCACTCCAGGAACTCCTCCAGGCGTTCGATGGGCAGCCCCATGAACTCCAGGAAGACCGTGGTCGGGAAGCGCCGGGCGAAGTCGGCCACGAAATCGCAGGAGCCCCGGGCGGCCAGGCCCTCCACCAGCTCCACGCACTGGCGGCGGATGGACTCCTCCATGGCGGCGGCGCGGGCCGGGGTGAACATCGGGCGCAGCAGCCTGCGCCAGGTGGTGTGCTCGGGCGGATCCAGCATGATCGGGATCCACTTGGCCGCCGGGTTGGGGTCGATCACCGAGATCGCGCTGCTGGAGTGCCGCTCGACGTCCTGGTAGGCGGCCACGATGTCGGCGTGGCGGGTCAGCGCCCAAAAGCCGTTGCGGGCCTCGGTGCGGAAGGCCGGGCACTGTTCGCGCAGCTCGTCCAGCATCCGGTGGGTGGTGCCCGCAGGACGCGGCTCGGCGAAGGGATCGAAGTCGATCCGGGGGTAGTTCATGCCTCTCCTTTTCGGGCGACTCCGCACAGGAAGAAGGCGGGCAGCCGCTCCGGCTGTCCGCCGAGCGGGACCGGGGCGGGCCCTTGGGGCGCGGTCTCGAGTTCCGGATGCCAGTCGGGCAGTTCCACCAGGCCGGGTTCCACCGGCTCCAGGTCGCCGAACAGGGCCATCAGGCGGTCGCGGTCGCGGAAGGTCATGGAGGTGTTGACGCGGGCGTCGTCGTAGACCTGCCGGCCCTGGCGGGCCGCCTCCAGGTGGCCGGAGCTTTCGGGGGGCAAGGTGATGTGCGAGATCGCCACGTGGCTGCCGGGCGCCAGGGCCTGGTAGAACCGCCCGACCGCCTTGAGGAGCGCATCGTCGTCGGCCACGCAGTGCAGCACGGCGATGAACAGCAGCCCCACCGGCCGGTCGAGGTCGATCAGGCCGGTCAGCTCCGGGGCGGACAGCACCGCCTCGGGGTCGAGCAGGTCGCCCTCCACCACGACGGTCTGCTCGTCGGTGGCCAGCAGCGCCCGGGCGTGGGCGAGCACGACCGGGTCATTGTCGACGTAGGCGACCTTGGCGTCCGCCCGGGCGGCCTGGGCGACCTGGTGGACGTTGCCCTGGGTGGGCAGCCCGCAGCCGATGTCGATGAACTGGTCGATGCCGGCGTGCGCGGCCATGTAACGGACCGCCCGGCGCAGGAACGCCCGGTTGGCCCGGGCCACCGCGGGGGTCTGCGGGGCCGCCGCGATGACCTTTTCGGCCGCTTCGCGGTCGGCGGGGTAGTTCTCCTTGCCTCCCAGGTAGTAGTCGTACATGCGGGCGACGTTGGGCCTGGTGATGTCGACCCCGGCGGGCGGTGTCAGCGATGCCAACCGATCTCCCTCGACTCCAGCGCCTTCCTTACGGATCTGCACTGAAGATCGTAGGAATTTAACCGACCATCCGCGACGTTTTTCACGCCACACCCCCAAATGCCCCTTTTTCGGAGGGCTCAAAAACCGGCGATGACCGCTGTCAAATACCGGCGTCAGGAGTCGAAACCCATGCCGATCCGGTCCAGGGCGCGCAGCCACAGGTCGCGGCGGCCCCCGTTGCGGTCGGCCCGGGCCAAAGAGCGGCGGGTCAGCTGGATGCCCGCATAACGCAGCGGCTCGGGCGGGAAGGGGATCGGCTTGCTGCGCACCATCTGCAGCGCGGTCCGCTCGGTCCGCTCCCCCGCCAGCAGGTCGAGCATGACGGCGGCGCCGAAGCGGGTGGCGCCCACCCCGAGGCCGGTATAACCGACGGCATAGGCGAGCCGCCCCCGGTGGGCGGTGCCGAAGAACGCACAGAACCTGCTGCAGGTGTCGATGACCCCGGCCCAGGCGTGCGTGAAACGCACCCCCTCCAGCTGGGGGAAGGTCTGGAAGAAATGCCGGGCGAGCTTGGCGTGGGTGGCCGGGCGGCGTTCGAGTTCGGCGCGCAGCCCGTTGCCGTAGTGGTAGATGGCGTCGTAGCCGCCCCACACGATCCGGTTGTCGGCGGTCAGCCGGTAGTAGTGGAACTGGTTGGCGCTGTCGGCCAGCCCCTGGCGGTTGCGCCAGCCGATGGAGGCCATCTGGGCGTCGGTGAGCGGCTCGGTGATGAGCACATAGTCGTACACCGGGACCAGGTAGTGCCGCAGGCGCCGCAGCAGCGGCGGGAAGACGCCCGTTCCCAGCGCGACCCGCGCCGCCGACACCAGGCCGTAGGGGGTGCCCAGCCGCAGCCGGCCCGCCCGGTCGGTCAGGGAGCGGACGGGAGTGTGCTCATAGATGCGCACGCCCAGGGAGCGGCAGGCCGCGGCCAGGCCCCAGGCGAGCTTGGCCGGGTGCACCAGCGCGGTGCCGGTCCTGTTCCACACCCCGCCGACATAGGTGGGCGAGTTCACCTCGGCGCGCAGCCGCTCGGCGTCCAGGACGGTGACGTCGTGGCCCATGCGGCGGGCGGTCTCGGCGTCCTCGACGAGCCCGTCGAGCTGCCAGGGCTCGGTGGCCACGGCCAGCTCGCCGGTGCGCTCGAACTCGGCGTCGATGCCGTAGCGGGTCAGGGTCTGCTCGATGCCGTCGAGGTTCTCCCGGCCGAGACGTTCGAGGACGGCCAGCTCGTCCGGCCACCGCCGCAGGCCGTTGCCGATGCCGTGGGTGAGGCTGGCCGAGCAGAACCCGCCGTTGCGCCCGGAGGCCGCGCCGCCCACCCGGTCGGCCTCCAGGACGACCACCTCCAGCGCCGGGTCGCGTTCCTTGGCCAGCAGCGCGGTCCACAGCCCGGTGTAGCCGCCGCCGACCACCGCCAGGTCGCAGCGCACCGGGCCGACCAGGGCGGGGGCGGGCTCGGGCCGGGCGGGGTCGGCGGTCCAGTACGGCGTCGGCTCGGCCTCGGCCAGCGCCTTCAGCACGTTCACGACGGCCTCCCCACCCCGCTCAGGCCCGGCGGGCGCGGCGCCGGGACGCCAGCAAATTGAGCACCGCGATCAGCACCCCGGCCGCGAACAGCAGCGTGCCCATCACGTTGACCTGGGGCGGGGTGCCGGTCCGGGTGGAGCCCCACACCCACAGCGGGAACGTCACCGTCGAGCCGCTGGTGAAGTTGGTGATCACGAAGTCGTCGATGGACAGCGCGAAGGCCAACAACGCCCCCGAGATCACCCCGGGCATGATCAGCGGCAGCGTGACCAGCCGGAAGGTGGTCCACGGCCCGGCGCCCAGATCCCGGGCGGCCTCCTCGATGGAGGGGTCCAGCCCCACCGCGCGGGCCCGCACCGTCATCGCCACGAACGCGATGGAGAACATCACGTGCGAGACCAGGATGGTGCCGTAGCCGCGGGGGGTGTTCAGCGTGACGAACATCGACAGCAGCGAGGCGCCCATCACCAGCTCCGGGCTGGAGATCGCGGCGAACATCACCAAATTCGCCACGCCCTGGCCGCGGAAGGAGTAGCGGCCCAGCGCCAGCCCGGCCAGCGTGCCCAGCACCGTGGTGATCGCGGTGCTGGCCAGCGCGATCACCAGCGAGTTGATCAGCGAGGTGGTCAGGTCCTCGCGGTCGAACAGGTGCCGGTACCAGTGGAGGGTGAAGCCCTCCCACTGGAAGTTGAACTTGCTGTGGGTGTCGTTGAACCCGAACAGGATCATCACGGCGATCGGCAGCACCAGCCACGCGATCACCAGCCAGGTGTAGATGTGCAGCAGCAGGCCCTTGCGGCGGGGGCGGCGCGTCTTGGCGCGCCCGGTGCCGGACGACCCGCCGGCGGTGGGGGTGATCGTGGTCATCTGGCCGCCGCCTCCAGCACGTCCCGCGTCCCCAGCAGCCGCGCGTACAGGAAGATCCCCACCAGCAGGATCGCCATCAGCGTGAACGACAGCGCCGAGGCCGTCGGGTAGTTGTTGTGGTTGAAGTACTCGGTCTGGATCACGTTGCCGATCATGGTGTGCTGCGGCCCGCCCAAAATCGCGGCGTTGACGTAGTCGGCCGACACCGGCACGAACGTCATGATCACCCCGGCGAACACCCCGGGCAGCGACAGCGGCAGCACCACCCGCAAGAACGCCTGCGCCCGCCCGGCGTACAGGTCCTGGGCCGCCTCGATCAGCCGCGGATCGACCCGCTCCAGCGCCACGTAGATCGGCAGCACCATGAACGGCAGGAAGTTGTAAGACAGCCCGGCGATCACCGCGAACGAGGTCTGCAGCACGTGGAAGTCCTGCGGCAGCAGCCCCCAGTTCTTCAGCGTCCCCAGCACGATCCCGTTGTCGGCCAGCACGAACTTCCAGGAGACCGTGCGCAGGATGAACGAAACGAAGAACGGCAGCAGCACCAGGAACAGGTAGAAGGACTTGCGGTGGCCGCCGTAGAAGGCGATCCAGTAGGACACCGGGTAGGCGATGGCGATGCACACCACGGTGGCCAGCAGCCCGTACCACAGTGACCGGACGAACTTGTCACCGTAGGTGCTCAGCCCCTCGGTGTAGTTCTGCCAGTGGAAGGTCTGCCGGAACCCGTCGATCAGGTTCCCCTCCTGCAGCGACAGGGAGACCATCATGATCAGCGGGACCGCGAAGAACACCGCCAGCCACAGCCCGGCCGGCAGGATCATCAGGTAGGGCGCCAGCCTGCCCCGCAGTCGTCCCATTCACGCCCCCTGGGCGATGGGAGTGAAGATCTTCTGGTACTCGCTCTCCTCGGCCGTGGTGAGGACGCGGTAGCGGCGCAGCTTGGCCAGGTCCCGCTCGGTCGGGAAGACCAGCGGGCTGGAGGCCAGGCGCTCCAGGTCGGCCTTCTTCTCCCCCTTGGCCTTGGCCGCGTCCTGCTTGACGATCTCCTGGACGGCCGGCACGGGGGTGATGTAGTTGATGTACTCGGTCAGCCCGGCGTTGGCCCGCGGGTCGTACAGCCAGTCCATCAACATGATGGCGTCGACCGGGTTGGCGGCGGTCTTGGGGATGCACATGTTGTCGGTCCACAGCGTGCCGCCCTCTTCGGGCACCACGAACCTCACATCCTCCAGGCCGAGGCTGTAGACGTCGCCCGACCAGGCCATGGTGATCCACACGTCGCCCTTGGCGATGGCGTCGGCGTAGTCCTGGTTGTAGTACTTGCGGACCAGGTCCTTTTGCTCGCGCAGCTTGGCGGCGGCCTTCCGCCAGTCGTCGGGGGTGGACTTCTCCGGGTCCACGCCGATGGCGAACATCCCGAAGTTGCCCAGCTCCTGGCTGTCGGCCATCATGCCGATCTTGCCCTTGTACTTGGGGTCCCACAGGGAGGCGATGCTGGTGATCTCCTCCTTGACGTACTTGGTGTTGTAGGCGATGCCGGTGATGCCCGCCATGAAGGGCACGGTGAAGGTGTTGCCCGGGTCGTAGGAGGGGTTCTTGAAGCTCTCCCCGGCGTTCTCGGCGAAGTTGGGCAGCTTGGAGTGGTCGAGGGGGGCCAGGTAGCCGAGCTGGCGCAGCTTCTCCAGCTGCAGGCCGTTGGTCATCACCATCAGGTCGAAGTCGATCGACTGCCCGGCGCGCAGCGGGGCCTCGATCTTGCCGAACCACTCGGCGTTCTCCTGGATGACCTCCTGGTAGTTCACCTTGATGCCGGTGGCCTTGGTGAACGCCTTGAGCGTGGCGCGGTCCTCCTCCATGTAGCCGGGCCAGTTCGCCCAGTTGAGGACGCCGTTCTTGGTCTTGCCCTCCCAGTACTTCTGCACGTCGGACTGGGTCACGTTCTGCTTGCCGCCCTGGCCCTCCACGCCGCAGGCCGCCAGTGCCAGCCCGGCGCCCGTCGCGCCGAGCAGCCGCAGCACGTCACGGCGGCCGGTCACCGGGCCGCGCAGCCGGGGCCGGGTGAGGCCGCGCAGGAATGCGGGGTCGCCGGGGTTGGGTCGACGGCTCATGGCGTTGCTCCAATCAGGTAGGAATGGCGCGGATCCCACGACAGCCAGACGCTGTCCCCTCGAGCGGCGATGTCCTCGGCCGAGGTGGCGTTCTGGGTGAACACCACGACCTCGGCACCGGTCGAGGTGGTCACCTGGTAGTTGGTCGAGGTGCCCAGATAGACCACCTCGGTGACGGTCCCGCGGATCGCCGACCCGTCGCCGGGCGGGGGCTGGGCGCCGATCGTGATCTTCTCCGGACGCACGGTCAGCTCCACCTGATGCCCGCCGGCGACCGTGATGCCCTCGCGCAGCGGCACCACGATCCGCTCGCCGTCTCCCAGGGCGATCACCGCGCGCCCGCCGGAGATCTCGCCGACCCGGCCGGACAGCAGATTGGAGGTGCCGATGAAGCCGGCCACGAACTTGCTGGCCGGATGCTCATAGACGTCGCGGGGCGAGCCGAGCTGCTCGATGACCCCGTCGTTCATGACCGCGATGCGGTCCGACATGGTCAGCGCCTCGCCCTGGTCGTGGGTGACGTAGACGAACGTCACACCCACCTCGCGCTGGATGCGTTTGAGCTCGACCTGCATCTGCTGGCGCAGCTTCAGGTCGAGGGCGCCCAGCGGCTCGTCCAGCAGCAGCGCCCGCGGCCGGTTGACCAGGGCCCGGGCCAGCGCCACCCGCTGCTGCTGGCCGCCGGACAGCTGGGTGGGGCGGCGGCGCTCCCGGCCGACCAGGTCGACGATCTCCAGCATCTCCCCGACCCGGCGGACGATCTCGGCGCGTTCCACCTTCTTGCGGCGCAGCCCGAAGGCCACGTTCTCGAACACGCTCATGTGGGGGAAGAGCGCGTACGACTGGAAGACCATGTTGACGTCGCGCCGGTGGGCGGGCACCCCGGTGACCTTGCGCCCGTGCAGGTACACCTCGCCCGCGGTGGGCTCCTCGAACCCGGCGATCATCCGCATGGTGGTGGTCTTGCCGCACCCGGACGGGCCGAGCAGGGAGAAGAACTCCCCCTCCCCGATCGCCAGGTCCAGGCCCTTGACCGCCCGCACGGTCTCGCCGTGCGAGTGGTACTCCTTCACCACGCCGACGAGTTCGATGGCGGGCGGCGTCGCCGTCTCATCCCGCACCGGGGCGTCCTTGATCTCGGTCATTGGCGGGAGTCCTTCGCGTGCTCCTGCGGCCGGGGGGCCGGGTCCTCTCCTGGACGGGCGGGGGCGGGGAGTGCGGGCCCGCTCGCCCGGGAGCAGGCCCGCGATCCCGGCGACGTGGGCGCCCCTGGCGGGGCGGCTCAGTCGCCGATGTAGTGCATGACGTGCTTGATGCGGGTGTAGTCCTCGAACCCGTACATCGACAGGTCCTTGCCGTAGCCGGAGTGCTTGAAGCCGCCGTGCGGCATTTCCGACACGAAGGGTATGTGGGTGTTGACCCAGACCGCGCCGAAGTCCAGCAGGCGGGTCATCCGCATGGCCCGGGTGTGGTCCTTGGTCCACACGCTGGCCGACAGGCCGTACTTGACCCCGTTGGCCCACGCGACGGCCTGCTCCTCGTCGGAGAAGGTCTGCACGGTGATGACCGGGCCGAAGATCTCCTCCTGCACCATCTCGTCGTCCTGGCGCAGCCCGCCGACCACGGTGGGGGCGAAGAAGTAGCCGCCGTCATAGCCCTCGCCGGTCAGCCGCGACCCGCCGGTCAGCACCTCGGCGTGGTCGGGGGCGCGGTCCAGGAAGCCCTGGACGCGGGCCAACTGGCTCGCATTGTTCACCGGGCCGAAGTAGGCGTCCTCCACATTGGGCGCGCCGACCTTGGTGTTCTTGGCCTGCTCGGTGAGGGCGGCGGTGAAGTCGGCGGCGATGCGCTCGCTGACCAGCACCCGGCAGGCGGCGGTGCAGTCCTGGCCGGCGTTGAAGTAGCCGGCCTCGGCGATGCCGGCGGCGGCCTTTTCGATGTCGGCGTCCTCGAACACCACCACCGGGGCCTTGCCGCCCAGCTCCAGGTGCACCCGTTTGAGGTCCTTGGCCGCGGCGGCGGCCACCTCCTTGCCCGCGCGGACGCTGCCGGTGACCGAGACCATCTGCGGGATCGGGTGCTCCACCAGCTTGCGGCCGGTGTCGCGGTCGCCGCAGACCACGTTGAACACCCCCGGCGGCAGGAACTCGGCGGCGATCTCCGCCAGCAGCAGCGTGGTCACCGGGGTGGTGTCGGACGGCTTGAGCACCACGGTGTTGCCCGCCGCCAGCGCGGGGGCGAACTTCCACACCGCCATCATCATCGGGTAGTTCCAGGGCGTCACCTGGGCGCACACCCCGATGGGCTCCCGGCGGATGGTGGAGGTGTGGTCGGTCATGTACTCGCCGGAGGAGCGGCCCTCCAGCACCCGGGCGGCGCCGGCGAAGAACCGGATGTTGTCGACCATCGGCGGGATCTCTTCTTCCGCCGTCAGGCCGATCGGCTTTCCGGTGTTGCGGCACTCGGCCTCGACCAGTTCCTCGGCGCGGGCCTCGATGGCGTCGGCGATCTTCAGCAGGGCCAGGCTGCGCTCGCCGGGGGTGGCGTCCCGCCAGGCCGGGAAGGCCGCGGCGGCGGCCCGCATCGCCGCGTCGATGTCCTCAGGGCCCGACAGCGGCGCCTCGGCGTAGGTCTGCCCGGTGCTGGGGTCGATCACCGGGGAGGTGCGGCCGTCCTTGGCGTCGACGTACTCTCCGCCCACGAAGTTCCGCAGTCGTATGGTGTCGCTGGTCAACTTCGACCTCCGTCTCCCGGCCTCTGCCGCGACCTGGGGGGCGCCTGCCCACGGCGCTTGTCCGGATTGCCCGGCTGGCACTGACATTGGCAGACAATAACCCCCGCTGACAAGGGATTTCGTTGTTACGATCGAGTTTCACGACGGATTCGCTTGACAGTAACCCCATAACTGGCACGATGTCGCAGCGTCCAGGGGACGGTGGAACCCGTCCGGCGCCCTCCGGCCTACTCTGGTCCCGCGGCTTGGTGCAGGCGCCGATGCGAACGAGGAGAGCCCGATGACGGACGTTCCCCCGCCGCGGCAGCGGCCGGCGGCAGGCGGGTCCCGGGGAGTGCACCTGGATGAGATCTCCAAGCGGATCATCGAGCAGCTCCAAGCGGACGGCCGCCGCTCCTACGCCGCCATCGGCAAGGCCGTCGGGCTGTCGGAGGCGGCCGTCCGGCAGCGGGTGCAAAAACTGCTCGACACCGGCGTCATGCAGATCGTCGCCGTCACCGACCCGCTGATGCTGGGGTTCTCCCGGCAGATGATGATCGGTATCAAGTGCGAAGGCGACATGGAGAAGGTCGCCGACGAGCTGGCCGCCATCGAGGAGATCGACTACGTGGTGATCACCGCCGGCTCCTACGACATCCTGGTGGAGCTGGTGTGCGAGAACGACGAGCAGCTGCTGGAACTGCTGAGCCGCATCCGCGCCGTCCCCGGCGTGCTGAGCACCGAGAGCTTCATCTACCTCAAGCTCCGCAAGCAGACCTACTCGTGGGGCACCCGCTGACCCCTCCGGCGGCCCGGCCGGGGCTATGCCCGGTTCAGGTCCTGCAGGGCCTTCCGCAGCCGGGAGGCGTACTCGGCCGCTTCCTCCCCGGAGGCGTACTTGGTGCGCGGCCAGAAGAAACCTCGCAGCCCGTCCTTGGGGTTGCGGGGCACCACGTGGATGTGCAGGTGCGGGACGCTCTGGCTGATCCGGTTGTTGAGCGCCACGAACGACCCGGCCGCGCCCAGCCCCGTCTCCATCGCCGCCGCCAGGCGCCTGGCGTGCGCGAACAGCGGGCCGACCAGTTCCGGCGGCAGATCCGGCAGCGTCCGGTGATGCTCCCTGGGGACGAGCAGCGTGTGCCCTTTGAACAACGGCCGCGCGTCCAGGAACGCCACCGCCTCGGCCGTCTCCATCACCAGATGCGCCGGGCGCTCCCCCGCCATGATCTGGCAGAAGACACAGCCGGCACCCGAGTCGCTGCTGCGCGGCATCTCACCGTCCCCCGAGCTAACGTCGGCCTTACCACTTGATCATTAACGTGCGTAGCCTATGCGGCTCGAACACGTCGCCTTCCGCTATCGCCGAAGAGCGCCCTGGGTGCTCAAGGACGTCTCGCTCACCCTCACCCCCGGCCAGGTCACCGAGGTCACCGGGCGCAACGGCGCGGGCAAGTCCACCTTGCTGCGCCTGCTGGCGGGGCTGCGCGCGCCCTGCCGCGGCGACATCACCGGACGCCCCGCCCGTATCGGCTACGCCCCCGAGCGCTTCCCCGCCGACCAGCCGTTCACCGCGGGCGACTACCTCGACCACATGGCCGCCGTCCGCGGTCTGCCCGCCACCGCCTGGCGGGCCTGGGCGGACCGGCTCGGCCTCGGCCGGCTGCTGCAGGTCCGTCTCCCCGATCTCTCCAAGGGCAGCGCGCAGAAGGTCGGGCTGGTCCAGGCGCTGACCGCCCATCCCGGTCTGCTCGTCCTGGACGAGCCGTTCGCCGGGCTGGATCCGGCCACGCGAAGCGCCCTGCCTCCGCTGCTGGGCGAACTCGCCCGCGCGGGCTCCACCGTCGTGGTCAGTGATCATCAGCGCTGCCTGGAGCACCTGCCCGCCCTGCACCGCGTCCACGTCGCCGGCGGCACCGCCGTCTCCGTGGAGACGGCCGCGCCTTCCGGCGCCATGGCCGTCCTGGAGGTGGCCGTGGCGGCCGGTGAGGCCGAAGCCCTCGCCGCGGAACTGCGCGCCCGCGGTCACCCCGTCCACCTCCGGCAACCCGCCGGCCCGCGCCCCTTCGGCTCCGGAGAGAACACCGGATGACCCCCTCCGACGTCCCGGCTCGGCGCCGCCGGGGTCCTGCGCTCATCGCACTGGCTCGTTTCCAGCTCGCCGGCTACCTGCGCTCACTGCGCTTCATGCAGCCGCTGATCCCGGTCCTGCTGATCGTCGTCCTCGTCTTGAAAGAGTGGTCCAACGACCCCCGGCACGTGGACGCCGCCACCGGCTCCCTGGGCGATGCGGCCGTGCTCACCTTCCTGATCGGCGCCTGGGCGGCCCGTTCCCTGCTGGACACCCAGCCGGACGAGCAACGCGCTCTTTCGATCACCGCAGCCGGGCACCCGGTCCTCTCCGCCGCGGCGGGCCTGCTCGCGGCCTATACGGTCGCCTTGTGCCTCGGTCTCCTCCTGCTGGCGGCCCCGCTGCTGCAATGCCTGTCCGTCGGCGTCCCCCCGACCCCCATGCTGGCCGGCGTGGGACTGACCGCTTTGGTCGCCTTCTCCGGAACGGCGCTGGGCGCCCTCACCCAGCGGGCGATCATCCCCTCTCCCGGTTACGCCCTGCCGGCGCTGCTCTGCGGCGTCACCACCGCCCTGCTCCTCAGTCTCGGGCCGCTCGCCCCGCTGTCCGTGCCGATGACCGGCTGGCTGCGCGCCGCCCATGACGGCCCTTCGGCCTTCGTCCAGGCGTTCCCGGGCCTCGCCCTCCACCTGATCTTGTGGAACACCGCGCTCACAGCGGTCCTTTTCTTCCTGACCCGCCGGCCCAGGTGACCGTCTCACCCGGCGGCATCGGCCATGGCCGTTTCCGGCGAGGCCCCCGGCCGGGCGCGCCTCCGGTGCCCACGGCATGGCCCGGCCGTCCTCCACCGGCATCCGCGCGCCTTTCCTGCGGGATCTTCGTGCGGGGAAGTGCCGTTCAGCGCGCCTGAAGGATCAGCCATGACTCTTCCAGAGGGGCCGACCCACGGCTGCAGAAGTAGACGCGGCCGGGGTCGCCCCAGTGCCAGCCGACCCGCTCATCGGAGTCGAGCTGCAGCAGCGGGTACCACTCGTCGGCGCCCTCCTCCCGATCCGAGGGCGCCGAAAGGTCGGGGTCGCGACCGCAGAAGGCGTGCTGGGCGTCCGGGCCGACCGGGCGCTGGACGATGACCGGCCAGCCGCCGATCTGATGGACGGGATCGTCCGGCCACAAGTGCTGCAGCCAAGCGGCGTACAACTGCTCGTAGATCGGCAAGATGCCGTCGTAGACGGCCTCCACCCGCTGCACGACGGCCTCCTGGGGGGCGGGCAGGGACAGGAACGGCGCGGCGCCGAGCATGCAGGTGGGGAAGGTCTCGACGCCGGGGGGCGGTTCGGCCTCGACCAGTTCCCCGGTGAAGACCCGCCAGCCGTCTCGTTCCTCACGGCGGTCCCCCCATGGGCGCGGGACGCGGCCGGCGTAGTAGAAGGCGGCTCGTCCGTGATCTGGGATGTGCGGGTCCCGGAGGATGGCGGCCAGTTCGGTGAAGTCGACCACGGCCAGGAAGTCCAGGGGGCGGCCCGCCCAGCGGGGCCAGGAGGCCTCGGGGGGCAGCAGGGGCCGTCCGCCGAGCCGCACGGCCGTGCCCTCGCCGCCGAGCCGGAGCGCGGGCCGGGCCAGCGGCACGATCGCCGCGCTGACCTCGGGGGCCAGGAAGACACCGAACAGGGAGTGGAGCTTTTTACGCTCAGTGACGATCCAGTCCATGTTCTGTAGCGTCCCCCGGCCGGGACGCGTTGACCAGACCCTTTAAGAATTGTGGAAAACCCTGGGGTGAAGGTGAGAGGACCGTAACTTCCCAGCCCAGCGCATGGGCGGCAAACCGCCCTCACCTTCCCGCTTCGTTCTCCACTTCCGCGGCCGCCGGCCACCGGGACCGGTCACGAGGCGGGAACGGACTCCAGCGCCTCGGCAAGATCGGCCAGGAAGCGATCGACCTCGTACTGGTTGTAGCCGTATCCGGGCTCGACCGTCCCGAACACCACGGCCCGCGTCTCGGCGGCGGTGACGGGCGGGGCGGTGCCGCGCAGCCCGGCGACGACCCGGCCGAGGAACGCGTCCACCTGCCGGCTGTCGTACCCGGGGTAGGCCTGCGCGCCGGAGAAACGGACGCGCTGGATCCAGCCGACCAGCCGCTCCGGGCTCCTGCGCGGCCGCCGGGGAGGGTCCGGCCGCACCGCGGGCTCGGCGGGCGCCACACGTGCCGCGGGCCGGGCGGTCTCGGCGCGCCGACCCTGCCCGTGCAGTTTCTCCAGGCGGCGCGGGACCCTCGGATGCGGCGCCGGCGGCCGCTCTGCGGGAGGGGCGAGTTCCGCTTTGCGTTCCTCCCCGCCGTCCCGTCGGCGCCGGCTCCTCAGCCGCTCCAACCGGCTCAAGGGCTCGGCGGGCCGGGCGGGCCCCGGCTGCTGCGACCGCTCCGGCCGCTGCGGCGGCTCGGTGACCTTGGGCCGTTCCGGACGCCGCGCCGGCTGCGGCACGGTTCGCGTGCGGCCGCGGGCCTGCAGCTCACGGACGCAGGCGTACAGGTACTCGTCCACGGCGCTTTGGTCATAGCCGCGCAGCACCACCGCGAACCGGCTGCGCAGCACATCGTCGGCGGTCAAAAAGCCCACGCCGTGGCGCAGCGCGTCCTCGATGCGCGCGGTCAGGGCGTCCACCTGCGCACAGTCGTATCCCCGCAGCACCACCGGGAAGCGCGGCATCCAGCACCCCTTAGTCCGTGGCGGCGGCCAGCTGCCCGCAGGCGCCGTCGATCTCCCTTCCCCGCGTGTCTCGCACGGTCACCGGGACGCCATGGGCCTGCAGCCTGGCCACGAACTCCCGTTCGTCCCGCGGCCGGGATGCGGTCCACTTCGAGCCCGGTGTCGGGTTCAACGGGATCAGATTGACGTGAACCAGATGACCTTTCAAGAGCCTGCCGAGAAGATCCGCCCGCCAGGCCTGGTCGTTGACGTCTCTGATCAGGGCGTACTCGATCGACACCCGGCGCCCGGTGCGGTCGGCGTACGCCCAGGCCGCATCCAGCACCTCGCGCACCTTCCAGCGGGTGTTGACCGGCACCAGCTCATCGCGCAGCTCGTCGTCGGGGGCGTGCAGGGACACCGCCAGCCGCACCGACAGACCCTCGTCGGCGAGCCTGGCGATGGCCGGGACCAGCCCGACGGTGGAGACGGTGACCGACCGCTGGGAGATGCCCAGGCCGTCGGGGGCCGGGTCGGTGATCCGGCGGATCGCGCCCAGCACGGCCTTGTAGTTGGCCAGCGGCTCGCCCATCCCCATGAACACGATGTTGGAGATCCGCCCGGGGCCGCCGGCGATCTTCCCCCGGGCCAGCGCCCGGGCCCCGGCCACCACCTGCTCGACGATCTCCCCGGTGGACAGGTTGCGGGTCAGCCCCGCCTGCCCGGTGGCGCAGAACGGGCAGTTCATGCCGCACCCGGCCTGTGAGGAGACGCACATGGTGATGCGGTCGGGGTAGCGCATCAGGACCGACTCGATCAGCGTGCCGTCGAAGGCCCGCCACAGCGTCTTGCGGGTGGCGCCCCCGTCGCAGTCCAGCGCGCGCACCTCGGTCAGCAGCGTGGGCAGCAGCTCGGCGGCCAGATGCTCGCGGACGGCGGCCGGCAGGTCGGTCATCTGCGCCGGGTCGTCGACCAGCCGGGTGAAGTAGTGCCGCGACAGCTGCTGGGCGCGGAACGGCTTTTCGCCGAGCTCGGCCACTGCCGCGCGGCGTTCGGCGGGGGCCAGGTCGGCCAGGTGGCGCGGCGGCTTGGCGCGGCGCGGCGCCACGAAGGTGAGCTTGCCGGGTTCCGCGGGAGCGGGCCGGCCCGCGGAAGGGGCGGCGGTTTCGGCGGAAGCCGGCTGAGTGGTGGAAGACATGGTTCCTCCAGTGTCGCAAACCCGGACCCGTGCCTTCGCCGTGCGCGCGACCGTGGCGGCCGTTAAAGTCTGATCATGGCGGTTTTGCGCAGGGGATCGGGTTCTGCACGGGGTGGATCCCGTTTCCGGGGAAATGCCGGCTCTGCCGCATCCGGCGCCTCCCGGCGGCGGGGGTCGGCGGTGCAGGTGCTGCTGTCCGATACCAGCCCGTACGGCAGCCGGCGGCTCACCGTGGAAAGCGACGGCGTCACCACCGAGGCGTATCTGCGCGACGCCGCCGACACCGTGATCGGCGCGACGTGGATCGCCAACCACCGGCCGGCGGCGGCAGGGCTGGATCTGGCCCGGCTGAACGCGGGGCTGACCCCGATGATGCCCGCCGGCCGCACCCGGCACCCCGAGGGCCGCCCGCCGCTGGACCCCAAGTCGCTGGAGGTGGTCTGGTTCGAAGAAGGCGACGGGGCCGCCGTGCTGGAGGCGGGCGAGCCGCTGTGCGTCATCCCCGCCTGGTCGGACATGAACCGGGGCATCCCCGGCTACACCCGGGACGTCAACGCCCAAAGCCCCTTCGCGTTCCCCCTGGAACAGGAGCTGGAGGAGTTCTCCACCCGCATCGAGCAGTCCCGCGCCTTCTGGAAGTGGTGCCGCAGCGAGGGCACTTGGGCGCAGTTCCAGCAGTCGGTCCTGGGGCATCTGCTCAACCGGCTCGGCCCCGGCGGCCACTACTGGCACGACGTCGGCCGCCAGTTCCGCGGACCGGGCGCCGCCCAGCGGGGCGGGCGTCCCACCGCGCCGGTGGTGAGCGTGTCGGAGCGGCCCGCCCGTCCGGGACGGGACTTCAGCGTGCTCAGCACGCTCGGCATGAGCTGCCAGCGGATGCCCACCGTGGAGCTGTATGAGGACGACGTCTCCAGGTACGCGCGGATCGAGCTGGCCGTGGCGACCACGCTGCCCAGCCAGCGGGCGGGCAGTATCTTCCCCTGGCTGGCCCAGTACCCCTGGCGCTCGGTGACCTGGTTCGCCCCCGGTGACGTGGTCAAGTGGTACCACGAGCCCAAGACGTTCCCGCTGAACCCGCCGGGCTCCGACAAGGCCCCCTGGACGGGGGTGCTGCTGCTGGACGATCCGAGCCGGCTGCCCGGCCCGCCCGCTCCCGACCTGAGCGGCTTCACGTTCAGCGGCGACCCGGTGCGCTGGCTGTGGCTGGTCCCGATCAGCGACGAGGAGTACCAGTACGCCAAGGCGGAAGGCTCCAACGCCCTGATCCGCCGCCTGCGCGACCAGGGCCGCAGCTGGGTGGTGTCCTGAAAGCGCCCCCTCCGCTCCGGGGCGCCATGCCCGCGGAAGGGCCGTGAGAACGGAAAGCGCAAAGCCGGTGCCCGGGACGGCGGAACGTCCCGGGCACCGGCTTGTGCCGGCAGTGAGCGGTCAGGTCGTCCGGACGAACAGCTCCAGCAGCAGCCAGACGACCGGGGCCGCGACGATCAGGGAGTCCAGGCGGTCCATCACCCCGCCGTGGCCGGGCAGCAGGGTGCCCAGGTCCTTGATGCCCAGGTCCCGCTTGATGACCGACTCCACCAGGTCGCCGGCCGTGGCCGCGCACACCACGGCCGCCCCCAGCAGCGCGCCCTGCCACAGGCGGCCGCCGTCCAGCAGCCAGGGCACCAGCCCGGCGCCGACCAGCATGCAGGCCAGCGCCGAGCCGGCGAAGCCCTCCCAGGTCTTCTTGGGGCTGATGACGGGGGCCATCTTGTGCCGTCCCAGGAAGGCTCCGGCGAAGTAGCCGCCGATGTCGCTGGAGACGGTGACGGCGATGAAGATGACGATGCGCTGGGCGCCGTCGTCGGCCGACAGCATCAAGGAGACGATGCCGCCCATGAGCGCCACATAGGCGACGATGAACAGCCCCGCCGTGGAGTCCCGCACATAGCCGCGGGTGCCGATGAACATGCGCCACACCAGCAGCGCCGGCACGGCGAGCGCCACCGCGGCCAGCAGCCCGAACATGCCGGCGACATAGGCGGCGACCAGGGCCGCCACCACGGCCGCCATGCTCGGCACCTGCGGCAGGCGGATGCCCTGGGCGCGGAACGCCTGGGACAGCTCCCTCACCCCGTAGGCGAGGAAGAACGTCATGACGCCCAGGAAGATCTCCTTGATGGTGTACAGCGACACCAGGACCAGGGCGCCCAGCCCGGCGCCGACGGCGACGGCGACGGGCAGGTTGCGGCCTGCACGGCCGGAGGAGGTGGGGGGGTCGGCCGGGGGCGGCGCCGTCTCCCGGCCGTGTGCGGCTTCCATCAAACCTCGAGCAGCTCGGCCTTCTTGTGCTCCAGAAGCTCGTCGATCTTGGCGACGTACTTGTGCGTCGCGTCGTCGAGCTCCTTTTCGGCGCGGCGGACCTCGTCCTCGCCCGCCTCGCCCTCCTTGGCCAGCTTGTCCAGGGAGTCCTTGGCGCGGCGGCGGATGTTGCGGATGGAGATCCGGCTCTCCTCGGCCTTGTTGCCGGCGATCTTGACGTACTCGCGGCGGCGCTCCTCCGACAGCTCGGGGAAGACCACGCGGATGACGTTGCCGTCGTTGGTGGGGTTCACCCCAAGGTCGCTCTCCCGGATCGCCTTCTCCACCGCGGGCAGGGAGGACTTGTCGAACACCTGCACGATCACCATGCGCGGCTCGGGCAGGGTGAAGGAGGCCAGCTGGTTGATCGGCGTCGGGGTGCCGTAGTAGTCAGCGGTGATCTTGCTGAACATGGCCGGGGTGACCCGGCCGGTGCGAATGCCCGCGAAGTCCTCCTTGGCGACCGCGACCGCCTTTTCCATCTTCTCTTCGGCTTCGAAGAGGATCTCCTCGATCACTTCGGGCTCCCGTCACCTAGTCCTGCCTGCTACCGACCGCCCGGCGCAGCGGGTCAGCCGTCCGCCGGGCTGACCAGTGTGCCGATCTTCTCGCCCCGGACGGCCCGGATGATATTGCCCTGCCCCATCAGGTCGAAGACCACGATGGGCAGGTTGTTGTCCATGCACAGGCTGATGGCCGTGGCGTCCATGACCTTCAGCCCACGCTGTAGGACTTCACCGTAGTCCAAACGGTCGAACTTGACCGCGTCCGGGTTCTTCCGGGGATCGGCGTCGTAGACGCCGTCGACCTGAGTCCCCTTGAGCACCGCCTGGGCGCCGATCTCCAGGGCGCGCTGCGCCGCGCAGGTGTCGGTGGAGAAGAACGGCTGACCCAGCCCCGCCCCGAAGATCACGACCCGGCCCTTCTCCAGGTGCCGGATGGCGCGGCGGGGGATGTAGGGCTCGGCGACCTGGCCCATCGTGATGGCGGTCTGGACCCGGGTGTCGAGGCCGAGTTTCTCGCAGAAGTCCTGCAGTGCCAGGCAGTTGATGACCGTGCCCAGCATGCCCATGTAGTCGGAACGGCCGCGGTCCATGCCGCGCTCGGCCAGCTGGGCGCCGCGGAACATGTTGCCGCCCCCGCAGACCACCGCGACCTGGGTCCCCTCGCTCACCGCCTCGGCGATGGCCTTGGCGATGTGCTGCACCACCGCCGGGTCGATGCCCAGCGGCTCGGCGCCGGCGAACGCCTCGCCGGACACCTTCAGCAGCACCCGCTTCCACCCTCCCCGGGGCAGCCCGGGCTGCGCGGCGGGCCTGGCGGGCACCGCGGCGCGGGCGACGGGGTCGGGACGCGGGATGAGCGGCGACGACGGGGCCGCCGTCGTGTCAGCGGTCGGTTTGTCCTCCACGGCGGCGGCCTCCTCGTCGTATCGTCACTGGCGTGTTCGCTTTCCCTGCCTCGGAAAATACCTCCGAGCAGGGCGGTTAAGCCTGGCCCACCCGGAAGCGGGCGAAGCGCACGACCTTCACCCCGGCCTCATCCAGGACCTTGGCGATGGTCTTCTTGTTGTCCTTGACGAAGGCCTGCTCGACCAGGACGAAGTCCTTGAAGTAGGCGTTGACCCGGCCCTCGACGATCTTGGGGATGGCCTTCTCCGGCTTGCCCTCTTCGCGGGTGATCTGCTCGGCCAGCGCCCGCTCCTTCTCGATCACCTCGGCGGGCACCTCGTCGCGGGTCAGGTACTTGGGCGCCATCGCCGCGATCTGCTGGGCGATGTCCTTGCCGACCTGGGCGTTCTCGGTGTCCAGCTCGACCAGCACACCGGTGGTCGGCGGCAGCGACGGGTCGGACTTGTGCAGGTAGCTGGTGACGTAGGCGCCCTTGAAGTGGGCGAAGCGGCGCAGCTCCAGCTTCTCGCCGATCTTGGCGCTGTTCTCCTCGATCAGCGCCTGGACGGTCTTGCCCGGCTCGATCTCCATGCCGAGCAGCGTCGGCACGTCCGGGGCATCCGACTCGGCGGCGAACTTGACGATCCGGTCGGCCAGCTCGATGAAGCCGGCGTTCTTGGCGACGAAGTCGGTCTCGCAGTTCAGCTCCAGGATCGCCCCGTCGCCCGAGCCCTGGAAGTACTCGGCGACCAGGCCGTTGGCGGCGGTGCGCTCGGCGCGCTTGCCGACGTCCTTGGCGCCCTTCAGGCGCAGGAGCTCGACGGCCTTGTCGAAGTCGCCCTCGGCCTCGGTGAGGGCGTTCTTACAGTCCATCATGCCGGAGCCGGTCAGCTCACGGAGCCGCTTGACATCGGCGGCGGTGAAGTTCGCCATCGCTTCAGATCTCTCTCGTCAGTTCGTGGGACCCGGCCGATCTCGGGCGGGCCCTGCCACGGCGGGCCCGCCGAAGATCTCGGATCAGGCGTTGTCGGAGGACCCCTCGGCCTGCGGAGCGGCCTCGGCGCTCTGCTCCTTCTTCTCCTTGCCGCCCTCCAGGAGCTCGCGCTCCCACTCGGCCAGCGGCTCGGCGCTCGCGGCGGCCTCGGCGGGCTTGTCGGACTCGCCGGTGGCGGCGCCGGCGCGGGCGAGCAGGCCGTCGGCGACCGCGTCGGCGACCACCCGGGTCAGCAGGCTGACGCTGCGGATGGCGTCGTCGTTGCCGGGGATCGGGTAGTCGACCTCATCGGGGTCGCAGTTGGTGTCCAGGATCGCCACCACGGGGATGCCCAGCTTCTTGGCCTCGTTGACGGCGATGTGCTCCTTCTTGGTGTCAACGATCCAGATGGCGCTGGGGACCTTGTTCATGTCGCGGATGCCACCGAGCGTGCGCGCGAGCTTGTCCTTCTCGCGCTTGAGGCCCAGCAGCTCCTTCTTGGTCATGCCGGAGCCGGCGACGTCGTCGTAGTTGATCTCCTCCAGCTCCTTGAGCCGGGTGAGCCGCTTGTGGACGGTGGAGAAGTTGGTGAGCATGCCGCCCAGCCAGCGCTGGTTGACGTACGGCATCCCGACCCGCTGCGCCTGCTCGGCGATGGCCTCCTGGGCCTGCTTCTTGGTGCCCACGAACAGGATGGTGCCGCCGTGCGCGACGGTCTCCTTGATGAACTCGTAGGCGCGGTCGATGTAGGACAGCGACTGCTGGAGGTCGATGATGTAGATGCCGTTGCGCTCGGTGAAGATGAAGCGCTTCATCTTCGGGTTCCAGCGCCGGGTCTGGTGGCCGAAGTGAACGCCGCTCTCCAGCAGCTGCCGCATGGTGACGACGGGTGACATCCCGTGTACTCCTGTCCGGCCCTTCGCGTCGGGCCCTCTCTCGGTTGCCTGCCAGCGCTCGAACACACCCCGCCGTCAGCGTCGTGACGGACCGAGAAGACTGTGTCCCACCCTTGATCCCGGACGAGCGGGAGCCGGTGGCAGGGAGCGCGTGAATTCGGCCGCCTGGGAGAGGCTCCCCCATGCGACCGTGCCTCAAGTCTATGGGATGTCCGCTCGCCTCGGGGAATCGGCGCTCTGCAAAGCGTTCAACGGTTATCCACAATTCGTGCGGCCCATGGCCCCCGCCGGGCCGCATCCGGAGCATCGTGCCCATGACCGTCATGGCGCTCGTCCTCGCCTGCTCCCTGACTCTCGTCTCCCCCGCCTCATCCGGCTCTTGGCAGTGGCCGCTGCGCCCCGTCCCCACGGTGCTCCGCGGTTTCAGCCCTCCCGCCGTTCCCTGGGGGCCCGGCCATCGCGGGGTCGATCTGCTCGCCAGGCCCGGCCAGCCCGTCCATGCGGCCGGCGCGGGCCGGGTCTCCTTCGCGGGCCGTATCGCCGGGTACGGGGTGGTCGCCATCACGCACGGCCACCTGCGGACGACCTACCTGCCCGTCGTCCCCTCCGTCCGGGCCGGCCGGCAGGTGCCGGCCGGGGCCGTGCTGGGCGTCCTCCAGGACCTGCCCGGCCACTGCGGCCTCCGGCACTGTCTCCATTGGGGCCTGCGCCACGGCTCGCAGTACCTCGATCCCCTGTCACTGCTTCACCGAGGCGTACGGCTCCTTCCTTACTGGTCCCCTGCCCCCGCCCCCGGTTCTCCTCAAACGAGGGTTCTCTTCAGCTCCACACCGTTTCTATCCCGTCCCACGAATTCCCCAGACGCTCCATGAGTTTTCTCAGCCCACTTACCACGCGGCAGGATCAAAGGCTCAACAGCGAGGTCTTCATGGACAACCGAAGCTCTGCCCTCGCCTCTCATGAGAGGCCGCAGCGGAAACGAATCAACGCACCGGTAAGCCCTTTCCCCACATCGCTTCAGCAGGACGCCCCGCAGGGACCTTGTGGCCGAGAGCAGCGTGATGGCCTCGGAGGAGACAGCCCTGAACGCCATCGAGGCTCCTGCTCCAAGAGCCCACGGCCACGCATTGAGGCTTTCTCGGCGAAATAGAACGCAAGCGGTGCCCACAGGGCCGGAGGCTGCGGCGGAGCCGGGTCCTGACAGCCGCAAATCCCCTGACAGGACGGTTTTCGCCACAAGAACATCCCGGCGCCCAGAGGCCTTGCACCGGTTTCTCACCGTGCCATGCCGACATCCCCGCCCGTACCCACCTCCTGCCGATCTTGCTTCCGCCCGCCGCAAGCAGCGCCGGCAGACTCTGCGACATGTCACCTCGGACCCCGGGCCGGATCGGCGTCATCGTCCAGGTCGCGCTGGCCCCCAGGTAACGCCCGGCGGTGACTTTCGTTGAGAAGGCCCCAGTCCGGCCGCGCTCATCGAGATGCGACGGTTCCTCGGCGTGGTAGGCATGGGTCCGGGTGCCCAGGAGGCATCGACGGTCTGGTCCGCTCCCTGCGGCGGTTCTCTTGTGCTTGCCGTTTTCACCCGGTAGGCGTTCGGGCGATGTGCGCCTGGGCGGTCGTCACCAGGTGGGTCATGAGGCTCCGGTCGCCGGCGGTGTAGCGGGCGAGGAACTCCTCCGGTCTCAGCAGCAGCCGGCCGCGTGATTCGTCGTCGCCCGACGTCCAGGGCGGCGGACGCGGGCGGCGTAGATGACCATGTAGGTCAGGTCGTCGGCGCCGAGGTAGTCGGACTCGATGACCTCGATGGATACGAGGTCATCGATGATGCGGGTTTCCTCCCATGCCTCGCGGCGGGCCGTCTCCTCTCCGGAGCGTTCGTGAAGTCGAGTGTGGCCGCCGGGCAGGTCCAGGCCCCGTTCCAGGTCTGCGACCACCATCAGGCCTTCCCGGGTGAACGCGATCACCGAGACGCTGGTCGCCCGCTCCCCGGGAGGTGTGAACGCCTTCCCAGCGGGGTGGGCCGCACCGGCGCCCGCGTCTTCAGCACCGCCGGACGACGATCTCGAAGGTCTGCATCGCCCGCCGGTGACCTGTCATGCTCACCCACAACAGCGTCCCTATCTCCTTGAACGTCCTTAGGTGGGACAAGCCGAAAAGAACACCTGCGCCTATTCTGCCGCCTTGCCCTTTTCCGGTGAACCACACGTCGTCTCCGCAGATCGAGACGAGGGCATCGCAGTCAGGAGCGATGCCGTGACCCAGCACGTCCCAGTGCCGAACATCATCGGGCTCTCGTCCCAGCTCCTAAGGCCATGTGCTGGAAAAGTTCGCTGGTGAAGGCAAGGGAAGGGCGCCACAGGGGTGATACGTGAATGCTCACGCCGTCGCCACCAGGCAGGGGGAGCCCGCCAGAAGAGGCCAGGTGCACCTCCGCCCTGATGGGCGCGATCCCCACTTCATTTCGTTGAGAAACCTCAATGCCTGTGCTTAGACATCGGCTCGGAGCCTCCGCAGCGAGCTTTTCGTTCCTGTTCGGTCTCGATGGTGTTCGTGTTCTGGAGCAGGTTCGTCTTCGCGGCGGCCACTTCATCTCCGCGGCAGTCACGAGGTGACGGTTTTCCACAGAATCGCGTTCGTCTGCCGGTGGCCGTTCAGGTGCGGAAGTGTCAGGGGCGGAGGTGATGGCCGATGAAAACGATGAGCAAGCGGGCTTTGGGGCGGCGCGGTGAAGACGCCGCGGCCCGTTATCTGTCCGAACGGCTCGGCTGGACGATCGTCAGCCGCAACTGGCGCTGCCGCGAAGGCGAGCTGGACATCGTCGCCTATGACGGCAGCCGCCATGTGGTGTGCGAGGTGAAGACCCGCACCGACGCCTCGTTCGGGACGCCCATTGAGGCGATCACACAGGCGAAGGCCGCCCGGTTGAGGCGGCTGGCCGGCCGCTGGGCGGCCCAGTACGGCATACCGGCGGCCACCGTTCGCATCGATGTCATCGGTCTGGTCGTCGCCGCCCGAGGTGAGCGCACCGGGTTCGAGCTGGAGCACCTGCGGGGGGTGTGCTGACATGGCCCTGGCCAAGACCCGATCGGTGGCGCTGGTCGGCGTCGAGGGCTTCGTCGTCGACGTCGAGGCGTCGATCACCAGTGGAGTGCCCGGCCTGCACCTGGTCGGGCTTCCGGACGCGGCGCTGAACGAGGCGCGGGACCGGGTCCGTGCCGCGATCTTCAACTCCGGTGAGTCATGGCCCAACCGGCATGTGACGATCAGCCTCTTCCCCGCCAGCCTGCCCAAGAAGGGCTCGGCGTTCGATCTGGCCATCGCGGTGTCGCTGCTGGCCGCTGCGGAGACGTTCGACCCCAGGGCCTGCACAAAGATGGTGATCTTGGGGGAGCTGGGCCTGGACGGGCGGGTCCGGGCCGTCCCGGGAGTGCTTCCCGCGGTGCTCGCCGCGGCCAACGCCGGCTACCGCACGGTCGTGGTCCCGCGGTCCAACGTCGCCGAGGCGGAGCTGGTGCCCGACGTCGAGGTGATCGCCGCGTCCTCCCTGCACGGGCTGCTGTGCCGCCTGCGCGGGCAGGCGCCGCCGCCGGAGCCGGAGGACGCCGAGACCGCCCGGCTCACCCCCGTCTCCGAGGGCGCGGCCATCCGTTCCCGGGACCTGCGCGGGGACCTGGACCTGACCGACGTGCGCGGGCAGGCGGAGGCCCGGCGGGCGCTGGAGATCAGCGCGGCGGGCGGTCACCACCTGTTCTTCTACGGGCCGCCCGGCTGCGGCAAGACCATGCTCGCCGAACGCCTGCCCACCCTGCTGCCGCCGCTGGATAGGGAGGCCGCGCTGGAGGTCACCGCCATCCACTCGGTGGCCGGAACCCTTCCTCCGGGGAAGCCGCTGATCTCCCGCCCGCCCTTTTGCGCCCCGCATCACACCGCCACCCGCGCGGCCATGGTCGGCAGCGGGCAGGGACGGCTGCTGCAGCCGGGCGCGGCGTCCCTGGCCCACCATGGGATCTTGTTCCTGGACGAGGCCCCCGAGTTCAACGCCGGTGTGCTGGACGCCCTCCGCCAGCCGCTGGAGGAGGGCGAGGTCATGATCGCCCGTGCCGGGGCCGCCACCCGCTTCCCCGCCCGGTTCACCCTGGTGCTGGCCGCCAACCCCTGCCCGTGCGCGGCGGCCAAGTCGGTCGACTGCACCTGCACACCGGCGGTCCGCCACAAGTACCTGGCGCGCATCTCCGGCCCTCTGCTGGACCGCATCGACCTCAAGCTGGAACTGCACCCGGCCACCCGTGCCGAGCTGCGCTATGACCTGCAGACGGCCGAACGCAGCGAAGTGGTGGCCGAACGCGTCCTGCAGGCCCGGGAGCGGGCCGCAAAACGCCTCGCCGGCACCCCCTGGCGGACCAACGCCGAGATCCCCGGCCCGCAACTGCGGCGCCGCTTCCTGCCCTCCGCCGAGGCCATGTCCTGCCTGGATCGCGCCCTGCAGACCGGCGAGCTCAGCGCCCGGGGCCTGGACCGCGTGCTGCGCACCGCCTGGACATGCGCCGACCTCGCCGGCCGCGACACTCCTTCCGCGGACGACCTGAGCAGCGCCTTCGCCCTCTGGACGGGAAGACGGTGCTGAACAAGGACCCGCCCGCCGCCGCCCGCAGTGCGCAGATCCGCTCCCCCGCCCGGTTTCTGGGAAACCGCTTCGAAACACCAGCGGGACATAGGCGGGCGACAGTCAAAGGCGCACGGAGCGGTGAGGTTCTCTCAACGACCGGTGCCGCTGAGAAGCGGCATCGGCCCGCAGGCCGGGGCACGAGCACCGGTGAAAGCAGGAAAAAGACGGCGCAGGGGCGATCCGCCAAAGCCCACGGCGTCGGAGCCGAAGGGCGTCTGCCGGAAGCGGCAGGGCGTGCCTTCGCTCCGGTGGAAGGCGGCACGGTGCGGTCCTCCGCCTCATTTCGTTGAGAAGACCTCAGTGGACCCTTTCCCGTCCCGTTCCGGCGAGCCGGAAGGAGAGTCTCGCAGGCAAGGGTGATGCGATGACCTGCATGGCCCCACCCACGAAGGCTCCCGTTGCCTGAGAACACGGGCCGCGAGTTCGGCACCGTCGTCACGGGACCTTCTCAACACGCCGCCTCCGCAGGTCGAAACGGGGACGTCGCGGTCAGGGACGATGCCGTGACCTGCGATGTCATGCCCTCGAACGCCGTCAGGGCTCCCGTCTTCGGCGCCCAAGGCCATGTCTCGGCAAAGATTCGCCGGTCGCGCAGAGGCCGCAAGGAAAGACGGACGTCCCTGATCGCATGGGAGAGGCGGGGACGAGCCGCCACAGAGCTGGTCGCCTATCTGAGAAAGGGCATCATCGATGGTCGTACCTGAGGAGGAAAGACGAGCCCGGGCCACGCTGTGCGCCATCGCGGAGCCGGGTGAGATCTTGCTGGGGCGGATCGTCGCCCGGGCCGGGCCCTGCAGGGCGCTGGCCGTGGTGCGGGGCGAGGAGCCGCCGCCGGAGGGAATTTCGATCACAGAGGGCGGCCGGCGGCGGCTGGCGGCGTGGCGGGCCCGGCTGCAAGCCGCCGATACCGAGGCCGACCTGGCCGTCTGTGCCGAGCTCGGGATCCGGCTGGTCTGCCCGGGGGATCCGGAATGGCCGGTGACCTTGGACGACCTCGGTGACCGCAGGCCCTATGCGTTGTGGCTGCGCGGCCCGTTGGACCTGCGTTATTCCTGCTTGCGTTCGGTGGCGATCGTGGGAGCCCGCGCCGCCTCCCCCTATGGGGTGCGGATCGCCTCCGAGCTGGGCGCCGAACTGGCCGATGCGGGCTGGACCGTGGTCAGCGGCGGGGCCCTGGGCATCGACGCGGCGGCGCACCGGGGAACGCTGGCCGCCGACGGCCAGACGATCGCGGTGTTCGCCAACGGCCTGGACAGGTTCTACCCCGCCGGCAACGAGGCCCTGTTCGTGGAGATGCTGCATAAGGGCCTGCTGGTCAGCGAATCCCCGCCGGGCACCGACCCCCACCGGCTCCGCTTCCTGGTGCGCAACCGCGTCATCGCCGCTTTGACCAGGGGCACCGTCGTGGTGGAGGCAGCCGCCCGCAGCGGGGCGCTCAACACCGCCGTCCACGCCCGCGATCTGGGACGCGCCCTGATGGCGGTACCCGGCCCGGTCGATTCAAAGGTCTCGGTCGGCTGTCACAAACTGCTGCGCGACACGCCCCCGGCCCGGTGCGTGACCACGGCCGCCGAAGTGCTCGAGGAAGTCGGCCGGATCGGCGCCGATCTGGCGCCACCGCCCCGCGGCCCGGTACTGCCCAGGGACATGCTCGACCCGGTGACCAGATCCGTCCTGGAGGCGCTGCCGGCACGCGGAGCCGCGGGCCCCGCCCAGATCGCGGTCCGGGCCGGTGTGGATCTCGCCACCGCGACCAGCCGGCTGGGGCAGCTGTCGGCGGCCGGGTTCATCGAACGCGCCCCTGGCGGCTGGCGCCTGCGCCGCTCGGCGAAGCTCCCCAGTTCACCCGTGTGAGCGGCCCCTTGCCGTGCCGTCCCAGGCAGCGGCCCGGCGGC
>Ga0207867_1000064_pt1 | contig 128300 bp, 129 predicted proteins | sample HigsolmetaAR206D_FD_184838 | JGI IMG/M metagenome (GOLD analysis project Ga0207867, IMG submission 184838) | Ionic liquid and high solid enriched microbial communities from the Joint BioEnergy Institute, USA - AR20-6-D (SPAdes) (version 2) ...
GGTTGAAATGGTGGGCGTGGCAAGGATTGAACTTGCGACCCCTGCGATGTCAACACAGTGCTCTACCACTGAGCTACACGCCCACCCGGGTCAATCCGACGGCAGCGCCGTCCGGAGGTCGGCCTTATACCCCAGTTTCCTTCAAACGCAAGACCCGATTTCGAGATTTTTTGCAGGCCCTTCCCCCCCTGCCCCTCGCCTCCGGCGCTCAGCCGTGGCGGGCACTGAACAGCCGGACCCGCACCGGCACCGCCACCGCCGGATCGTCGGCGAAAACGCCATCGACGCCCAGCTCCAGGAACAGCGCCAGCTCCGCCGCCGCGTCGCCCCGCGCGGCCGGGTCGATGCCCTCCGCACCCGCCTCCGCGCTCTGCCCGCCGCCCGCCTGCCAGCGGCGCGGCAGGAAGGCGTTCTCGCTGCGGAAGGTCCAGACGTGTACCTGAAGCCCCGCCGCATGAGCGTCACGCACCAGGGTGGTGGGCGCCAGAAGGTCGTTGTCCGGCCCCCTCGGCACCACCATGTCCTTGGCAACACCAATGGCATCGGCATAGGCGGCGATCTCCGCCAGCCCCGCGGGGCTTGCCATGTCCGCATAGGTGCGCGGCTCACCCGCCAGCACGGCGTCATAGGGCGCGCCGTCCGCCTCCATCAGCTGCACGAGCGGCACCCGGGTCTGGCGGCGCAGCGCCTTGAGGTTCCCCACCTCGAAGGACTGGAGAAACACAGGCGCATCCGGCCCCTCGTATCCGTGCTCCCTCAGCAGCCGCAGCAAGCCGGGCTCCAGCGGCAGGCCGATGGCGGCGAAGTAGCCGGGATGCTTGGTCTCGATGTAGAGGCCAATGACGCGGCCCGTCTCCCGCTCCTTGCGACGGACAAGCGCGATGATCTCCTCCAGCGTCGGGATGGCCTCCTGCCCGTCATAGGCCGTGTTGTCGGGGCGCACCTCCGGCAGCCGCTCCCGCGCCCGCAGCCGCTTCAGCTCGGCAAGGGTAAAATCCTCCGTGAACCAGCCGGTCACGGACCGGCCGTCGATGATCCGGGTCGTGCGCCGGTCGGCGAATTCCGGGTGCAGGGCCACGTCGGTCGTGCCGCTGATTTCGTTCTCGTGGCGGGCCACCAGCACGCCGTCTTTTGTCGAGACGAGATCGGGCTCGATATAGTCGACCCCCAGATCAATGGCCCGCTCATAGGCGGCAAGCGTGTGCTCGGGCCGCTCGGCGCTGGCGCCCCGGTGCGCGATGACGATCGGCCGATTCACGTGTATCCCCCATGGTGCGTTGCCGGCAGGGCCGATGCCCCCGTCTGCGGTGCCACCGGTCCTCCGCCCAGCCTTTACCACCCCAGCCTATAGCGGCGATTGCGACGCGGCGAAACCGCCCGGCCGCCCGCCAGACACTCAGGCGGCGAGCATCCGTTCGATCTCGGAGATGAGTTCGCGCAGGTGGAAGGGCTTTGACAGCACCTTGCTGTTCGGGGTCTTGCCCGCCCCCCGGCTGAGCGCGACAGCGGCAAACCCGGTGATGAACACCACCTGCATGTGGGGCGCGAGCGCCGCCGCCCGCTGCGCCAGCTCGATGCCGTCCATCTCCGGCATCACGATGTCCGTCAGCAGCAGGTCGAACGTGCCGGTCGCGATCAGAGGCAGGGCCGCGGTGCCCCGGTCCACCGCCTCCACTTCATAGCCGGCGCGCTCGATCGCCTTGGCGAGGAACGCCCGCATCGAATCATCGTCTTCGGCCAAGAGAATCTTAACCACCGGACGTCTCGCTCCCGTTATTGCCCAGACAGAATCCGCATTGGCACCGACCGAAATCCTCTCACCGGAAGTTTAAGATTGCGTGTGCAGTTTTTGGCCCGCATCCTGTTGGCATGGTTATGGATCATCCTGCCGAAACATTAAACCGTCCGTATCAGATTCAACGGCCAGCGGGCGCGTGTGCTCCGCTGATCATCGCATCCCCTCACAGTGGTACGGTTTATCCGCCGGACTTCCTGCGCCGTTCGCGTCTCGACCTCCGGCTGCTGCGCCGGTCGGAGGATGCGTTCGTGGACGAGCTGGTGGCGGACGCCCCTGCCCTGGGGCTGCCGCTCATCTGCGCGCGCTATGCCCGCGCCTATGTGGACCTGAACCGCGCGCCCGACGAGCTGGACCCGACCATGTTCACCGAGCCGCTGCCCGTCTATACCCGCAGCGTGACGGAACGCGTCGCGGCGGGCCTCGGGGTGGTGCCTCGCGTGGCCGGGGTCGGCCTCGACATCTACCACACCAAGCTGCCGCTGGGCGAAGCCCTGGCGCGGGTGGAGACGGTCCATGCCCCCTACCACGCGGCCCTGCGCCAGCTGATCGAGGACGCCCGCCGCGCCCATGGCTACGCCCTGCTGCTGGACTGCCATTCCATGCCGTCGGCGGCCCTGCCGAAATCGTGCGGTTCAGGGTCACCCCGTCCCCACATCATCCTCGGCAACCGCTGGGGCGAGAGCTGCGCGCCGTCCGTGCTGGCACTGGTGCGGAATGCGATGGAGGCGGAGGGCTACTGCACCGCGCTCAACACCCCCTATTCGGGCGGTTACACCACCGAGATCTACGGCCAGCCCGAGCGCAACGTTCATGTGGTGCAGATCGAGATCGACCGCAGCCTCTACATGTCCGAGTTGCACCTGACGCGCACGGCCGGGCTCGCCACGCTGCGCCGCAACCTAGCCCGCATTTTCCAAGTCATCCGGGATGGGCTGCCGGCGCTCAACCTGGGCGCGCCCCTGCGCCCGGCGGCGGAGTAGGCCCGCCCTCGCGCCCCACAAAAGGCCGACAGAAAAACAGGACGATCGAATAACAAAGACCGGATAAAAAAAGGCCACTCTACCGGGAGGCAAAGTGGCCAGGGTTCAGGGAGGAAATCGCGCACTCGTTGAAGCACGCCAAAGCGATAACGCACATTGCCGCTCCATGCTTCCTAGATAGGATGCGCTACTGTGGCCTACAAGGCAACTTCCTCTCAAATTCATTCATCAGCAACACAATATCGTTGCGCAACGGCAACCATTTCGCGCCGGATGTCCCCTTGCCCGGCCGGTCAGAACCCCAGATGCAGGTTCAGCCGGATGTCGCGGCCTGACAGGGGCGCCAGATCCTTGAGGAAGGAGGCATGGCGGCGCGCCGTCACGTCGAACAGGTTGTTGGCCTGCAACCGCACCGTCACGTCGCGATCGTGGCCCCAGGGCCGCCAGGCCGCCGACAGGTTGACCATGGTGTAGCCGTCCGTCGGCAGCTCGTTGGGCGCGACACGCTTCTGATCGTCCGCCACCTCCACCTCGGCCCGGGCATCCAGCCGTTCCGACTGGGCCTCCAGCCCGCCCCGCACCCGCTTGGCCGGAATGCGCGGCAGCGGGGTATCGGTCTTGAGGTTGGTGGCGCGGGTATAATCGGCCACCGCATCGGCAACGAAGGTCCACCCCGCCACCGTGCCCAGCGTCAGGGCGCCCTCCAGCTCCACGCCGGTATAGCGGGCGTCGGTCTGGGTGTACCGGTAGACCGGCAGACCGTCCCTGACCGCGCCGGTCGCCTGCTCGTAGATGTAATCGTCGAAGCGGCTCCAGTAGACGCTGACACCGAGGCTGTAGAGGTCGGTCTCGGTGCGCACCCAGCCTTCCGCGCCCCAGGCCTTTTCCGTGCCGAACGAATCGTCGCCCACCAAATAGTTGCGCGTCGCCATATGCGGCCCGTCGGCGTACAGTTCATCGACCGAAGGCGCGCGGGTGGTGCGCGACAGGCTGATCCCCGTGCGCCAGGTGTCGCCAAGGCGGTAAACGCCGCCGAGAGACGCGCTCAGGGCATCGAACGAGCGGCCGCGCCGGCCCTCCGCCTCGATGTCGTTGAACTCGTAACGCAGCGCACCCTCGATGGTGAGAGGGCCGAACTGCCCCTCCTGCAACGCGAAAACGCCCAACTGGTCCGTCTTGTTGCGCGGCAGGTAGGCCTCCTCGCCCGTCGCCTTCATCTTGCGCGACAGCCCCTGCACGCCGATCGCGCCGCGCCAGGCCCCGCGCTGGCGCTGCACCAGCTCCAGCCGCCCCTCGTAACCGCGCACGTCAAAGCGGGTGCCGATCTCGCTGCCTTCCAGCTCGAAATGCCGGTAATCGGCCCAGCCGAAGCGCAGCTTCGCCTCCTCGATGAAGCCGGTATCGAAGCGGTAGCCGCCCTTCAGATCGACCCTCACCTGCTTCAGGTCGATGCGAACGTCATCCTCGCCGCCGTGACCGTTCTCGTGATCGTGATCGTGATCGTGATCATGGTCATGATCGTGGTCGTGATCGTGGTCGGCCGCGTCGCCTCCATGGGAATGACCCGGCACGCCGTAGCGGGTGTCATAGAGGCTCACCGCCGCGCCGAGATAGCCCTGGTCGAACAGGCGGGTCAGGCCCGCCGAGGCCGTCTTGGTCCGCACGGCGCTGTTCTTCAGCTTGCCGCGGGCCTCCTCTTCCTCGTGGCCGTGGTCGTGATCCTCGCCCTCGCCCGCATGTTCCTGTTCCCGGAAGGCGTGGGATTCCGCGAAACCGCCGATCCGCATGTCGTTCGTGTCGCGGAAGGAGCCGCCCACATGCGCCACCCACGAAGGCGTCAGGGCCGCCGTCAGCCCCGCGCCCACGCTCTTCTCGTCAGCGGCGGTACCGAAGATGGCCTGCATCTCGCCTTCGATGTCGGCCGCCGGTGCCTTGGTCGGAATCCGCCGGTCGATCTGGTTGACGACGCCCCCAACGGCCGACGAGCCGTAGAGCAGCGTCGCCGGTCCGCGCAGCACCTCCACCCGCTCCGAGGTGAGCGGGTCGCTGGAGACCGCATGGTCGGGCGAGGAGCCGGAGGCATCCACGTTGCCGATGCCGTCCATGAGAATGCGCACCCGCTCCCCCTGGAAGCCGCGCAGAACCGGCCGCGAGGCACCCGGCCCGAAGGACGTTGCGCTCACCCCCGGCAGGCCTGCCAGCGTCTCGCCGATGGTGCCCTGCATGGAGCGCTGAAGTGCATCCGCGCTGAGGACGGACGTGGCCTGAAGTGCCTCCAGCCGCTCGCGGCGCAGGGGTGCGGAAACAATGATGTCGGCGACTTCACCATGGGCCGGTTTGGCGTCCTCGGCATAAGCCGAACTGGCCAGACTCAAGGCGGAAACGCTCACACCGAACAGAAAAAAGCGGGAAGAAAACATCATCGCTACGACCCCCGAATACACGCAGCGAAGGCTTAAATGTTATGTTATCACATGTCAACCGCTGCAATCGGCCGGGCCGCGAAATTGGCTCGACTCGTCCCGTCACCGGGGTGTTGCCACAGAAATTCCACAACGGCAGCGCATGAACTTGGGCAGAAAGACGTATGCGTTTGCCCCCGTCGTCTGAAAACGCAGAGGGATTCTCTCGTGCAAATCCGCAGCAGCCGCGACACGCAGTCGCGACCGGACATGGGCGTGGCTTCCCGGACCTTCGGCGCGCTTCCGGCCTCCGGCCTGCCCGCGTCCGGCTCCCGGCCCGATGTGGCCATTCTCATCTATGATTTGCGGGCGTCCGGCGTCGTTCGCAACGCGCTGCGCATCGCGGAGTGCGCGGCGGCAGCCGGACTGCGCTGCGATGTGGTGGTGGTGCAGGACGAGGGCGATTTCCGCCCCTGCGATTGCCCGCATATCCGCATCGTCTCCCTGAAGACCAAGGCGTCCCCCAACCGGTTCCTTGGCACCTTGAGCGCGACCGTTCCCTTGCGCGCCTATCTGCGCCGGTACCGCCCCCGCGTGCTGTTCTCGGCAGGCAACCACATTCACCCGCTGGCGGCCATGGCCTGTTTCCAGCTGGCGGATGCGCCGCGCCTGGTCATGCGGGCGTCCAACGACATCACCCATGCCCGCCGCGGCGGCTGGGAATCGGTGCTCTCCCGGACGCTGGCGCTGAGCACCCGCCCCCTGCTGCGCACCATGTTCGCACGGGCGGACCGCGTTGTCTCCGTCTCGGAGGAGCTGGCGAGCGATCTCGTCCGCCATCTCGGCCTGCCCCGGGACAACATCGCCATCATCAAGAACGGCATCGATGTCGGCCGCATCGGTCAACTGGCGCGCGCGGAGATCGACCACCCCTGGTTCGCGCCCGGTGCACCGCCCGTCATTCTGGGCACCGGCCGCCTGCACCGCCAGAAGAACTTCCCCCTGCTCATCCGCGCCTTTGCCCGGCTGCGGCAGCGGCAGGCCGCGCGGCTGCTGATTCTCGGCACCGGCCCCGAGGAAACCCGGCAGGAGCTGCTGGCCCTGGCCGCCAGCCTCGGCGTTGGCGAGGATGTGGAGCTTCCCGGCTACGTGGACAATCCCTTCGCCTACATGCGCCGGGCGGCGCTCTTCGTCCTGTCCTCGTCGTGGGAGGGGATGAGCAACGCGCTGCTGGAGGCCATGGCCTGCGGGTGCCCGGTTGTCTCCACCCGCTGCCCCACCGGGACGGTGGAGGTGCTGGCCAACGGCCGCTACGGCCCGCTGGTGGAAATCGAGAACGCCGACGCCCTGGCCGACGCCATGCGCTGGCGGCTGGCCCAGCCGCGTCAGTCCGACCGGCTGGTTGCCCGCGCCCAGGAATACGACCTTGGCCGCGCGCTGGCGGCCTACACCGACCTCCTGCTGGCGGAGACCCGCACGCAGCGCGACCGGCCTGCCTCGCTCGCGCAGGCCGCCTGAGGGCAGAGCGCAGGCGTTCCTGAGTGTTCGCCGGGGCCCTATGCGCCGGGTCCCTATGCGCCGGGTCCCTGACGCGACCGCACGATCAGACCGTCCGGCCCCACCGCACCACCGGCCAGCCCCGGGCCTGGGCGATGGCGAGCAGCTTCCGGTTGGGGTTGGTCACCACCTGCTCGTCCGCATACTCGAACATCGGCAGGTCCGAGTGGTGGTCGGAGTAGAAGACGATGTGGCAGTCCTTGCGGTCCACCTTGAGCACCTCGCGGAGGTAGGCCTTCACCATGACGAGCTTGGCCTCGCCGTAGCAGTTCTCCCCCTCGATGCCGGGGCGGATCGCGTCGGTTGCGTCCCACATGGCGCGGGTGGCCACCACATCATCCATGCCCAGCCGCCGGGCAATCGCGCCCACGTAGAAGTCATAGCTGGCGGTCGCCAGCACGAGGCGCTTGCCGGCCGCCCGGTCCGCCGCCAGCTGGGCCAGCGCCCCCGGATAGACCGCCTTGGCCATCAGCCGCCCCACGAAGTGCTCGATCGCCGGCTCCAGCTGCTGGCGGGTCGGCTTGCCCACCAGCATGAACAGCATCAGGGTCTTGAGCCGCCCGCGGGAGATCAGCCTGGCGGCGTAGGCCGCAAGGCACAGCACCACCAGCGGCACGAACACCAGCCGCCAGGGCCGGTGGCGCAAGGCCCAGGACATCAGGAACGGCGTGTAGGTGCCGTAGTGGGTGATGGTGCGATCCATGTCATAGATCGCCAGCTCGATCTTGCTCATTGGGTACGTTCTGCCAGAATCGTCTCGACGAGGTGGAAGTCCGCCACCTTGTCCACGTCAATACAGGCTTCGGGGATGTCCAGCACCACCGGCGCGACGTTCAGTCCCAGCCTGGCTCCGGCGGCGCGCAGCGCCCCCCGCAGCGTGATGGACCGCAGCAGCGCCCGCACGAACAGCCAGGGACCGAAGCGGGCAAACAGCTTCCACACCTTCTTGCGGTCCTGCTCCACCTCCCGCCACAGCGTGAGGGCCGGCTCAACCCTCGCCGAGCCGAAGTAGAACAGGTTCGCGCCCGAATACCAGCCGCCCCGGAATTTCAGCCAGGTGCGCCGGTTTTCCGGGTATTTGGCAAGCAGCGTGCGGCTCTCGACGAACCCCACGGCGATGTCCGCCGCCTCGGCCTCGGCGCCATCGAGGAAGGCGTCGATCATGGCGGCGTCCAGCAGCGGGTGGTCGGCCGTGGTCAGCAGGAAGGGCGGACCCGCCTCCCCTTGCGCGCGAATGGCGTCGAGCACGCTGGCGCTGACGGACTCCGACGAGCGCCGCCAGAGAATGCGCGGCTCGCCCGCCATCCACGCCAGGTCCGGGCGGCTGAGGAAGCTGTCCGGCTCCTGCGTCAGGATGACGACGCGGCCGATGCGCGGGCTGGAGAGCAGCGCGCGCACCACATGCTGCACCATCGGCTCACCCCGGATGGGCAGCACCGCCTTGAAGTCGGCCTCGAAATGGGCAGCGAGCGGATCGACCCCCGGGCGCCGCCCTGCCGGTACCAGCGCGGTCACCTCTCCGGGCATCAGGACTCGCTCATCCACGAGACAATGGGCTTGGGCGCGAGGAAGGCCTGAACCAGCCGCACGGTGTGGAAGGCCAGCGAGAGGATGCTCCACAGCGCCACCAGAATGATGCCCACGTCCGGACGGCCAAAGACCAACGCGATCAGGAGAATGAGAACGTTCGGGTTGCGCCGGGCGGTGATCAGCCGGAACTGGCTGTCGATCTTGCGCCACACATGGATGTGCATCTTGTAGCGCCACTCGAAGATCCCCTCGATGACGCGGCCCAGAATGTAGGTGGCAAAGATCACCCACAGCAGCAGCCCGTACATCTCCGCCCCGACGGGCGTGCCATAGGCCGCCAGTCCCGCGAGCCAGCCCCAGTACCAGAACGGCGGGTGGATGAGGTCGATGCCGTGGTCGAAGATGTTGCCGATGGCGGACGAGGTGATGGTGCAGCGGGCGAGCTTTCCGTCCACCGTGTCCAGCACCATCATGATCCAGCCCATGAGCATGCCGAGCCACAGATGCCCCTGGAAGAAGGCGATGGTTGCGCCCACGCACAGCACCGCGCCGACGGCCGTCACCATGTTCGGCGTGAGGCCCAGCTTCGCCGCCCAGCGGGTCAGCACCAGCGCCAGCTCCGGCCAGGCGTATTTGGTGAGCAGGTCCGTCACGCCCTTGTAGGCGCCGAAGTAGCTCTTGCGCTCGATGCTCCGCACCGTCTCCGGCAGCAGCGGCTCGACGAACGGACGCTCGCGCTTGCGCAGCTCGTGGTTGTAGACCGTCGCGTCGCCGTCGGCGGCGAGGATCTCGACGTCCACGGGAACCGACCAGGGCTCGCCCGCCGCCATCGCCCGCCGGATCACGTCGGCGAAATCGCCGGTCACGTGGGCGAGAATGGGCCGCCCCTCCCAGGTCAGAACCGTCGGTTTCTTGAGGATGGCGCCCATCCATGCCGGATCGAAGGCAAAGCGCGCGTCGGCGAGGAACACCCGGTCCCCTGAGCCTATGGGCTCTCCGGTATGCAGCGGCACGCCCCGCGCCTTGAAGATACGCCGGATTCGCTCATGGGACGTCAGCCCCCAGATGGGGGTCGGACAATCACCGACAATAATTCCATAGTCTGCCATAGTGGCTCTTTCTCAGCGCCATGTGGCCGAAATATGGTAGTCATCACAAGAACGCTGGCTTGTCCTTCCGCTTCGGTCCATTAGATTCTTCGAGTTTGTACCAGGAGGGGTAAGTGACTGAACTGCATGGCGCCGACATCGCCGTCGAGGAGAACGACGACGTCAGCCGCATCCAGATTTCCGGCCCCCTCACGGTGGCGGAGGCTGGCGAGGCCTATGCCCGGCTGGAGGGCGTCCGTGCAGGCAAGAGCCGCCGCCTGATCCTTGATCTGGCTGGCGTTTCGGCCATGGACACCACCGGCGCCTGGCTGCTTCACCGCTTCATGCGGGAGTGGCGGAAGGCCGGCAGCGATGTGGCGCTCGATCAGGCCTCGTCCGAATTCACGGCCCTCATCCAGCAGGCCGAAAGCCATGACTCGGGCTGCCCGGACCATCCCCGGCAGCCGTCCCTGATCATTCGCGAGCTGGCCGCCCTCGGCGCGGCCACCGTCCGCGTGGCGGATCGATTCGGCTTGCTGCTTGCCTTTTTCGGGCTGGTGCTGGCGCGCTTCGGCCGCCAGATCGTCCACCCCCGCCGGATCCGCTGGGTGGCGCTCAGCAACCAGATGGAGCGCATCGGCCTCAACGCCCTGCCGATCATCGGGCTGATGTCCTTCCTCATCGGGCTGGTGCTGGTGCAGCAGGGCGCGTTCCAGCTGCGCAAGTTCGGCGCGGAGGTGTTCGTCGTCGATCTGGTCAGCATCTCCACCCTGCGGGAGCTGGGCGTGCTGCTCACCGCCATCATGGTGGCGGGCCGGTCGGGCTCGGCCTTCACCGCCCAGATCGGCACCATGCGCCTCACCGAGGAGGTGGACGCCATGCGCACCATCGGCGTCGATCCCGTCGACACGCTGGTGCTGCCGCGCATGATCGCCCTCATTCTGCTGATGCCGCTGCTGGTGTTCTACGCCAGCATGATCGCGCTCATCGGGGCGGTGCTGTTCGCGTGGGCGTCGCTGGACATTCCCGTCGACACCTTCCTCGCGCGGATGCGCTCCACCGTCACGATGAACGATTTCCTTGTCGGCATGATCAAGGCGCCGGTGTTCGGCATGATCATCGCCGTTGCCGGCTGCTTCGAGGGCATGCAGGTCTCGGGCGATGCCGCGTCCGTCGGCGAGCGCACCACCATATCGGTCGTTGAATCCATCTTCATGGTGATTGTGCTGGATGCCTTTTTCGCCGTGTTCTTCAGCGCAATCGGAATATGAGCATGACCGGGTCCCCGACGAGCGACGACGACATCATCATCCGCGTGCGCGGCCTCAGGAACCAGTTCGACAGCCAGGTGGTGCACGACAATCTCGACCTCGACATCCGCCGGGGGGAGATCATCGGCATCGTGGGCGGCTCGGGCACGGGCAAGTCGGTGCTGCTGCGGTCCATCATCGGCCTGCAAACACCGGCGGACGGCACCATCGAGGTGCTGGGCTATGACGCCCGCAACCTGAGCGAGGCGGACGCCAAGGAACTGCGCCGCTCCTGGGGCGTGCTCTTCCAGAACGGCGCACTGTTCACCTCGCTGACGGTCGCCGAGAACGTTCAGGTGCCCCTGCGCGAGTATTACGCCATGGACGAGAGGCTGCTGGACGAACTGGCCGCGTTCAAGATCGCGCTGGTGGGCCTGCCGCGCGAGGCGGGCGAGAAGTATCCGTCCGACCTGTCGGGCGGCATGAAGAAGCGCGCGGGTCTTGCCCGGGCGCTGGCGCTCGACCCGAAGATCCTGTTCCTGGACGAGCCCACCGCCGGGCTCGACCCCATCGGCGCGGCGGCCATCGACGATCTGGTGCGCCGCCTGCGCGACACGCTGGGGCTGACCGTTTTCCTCATCACCCACGATCTGGACACGCTTCATTCCATCTGCGACCGCATCGCGGTTCTGGCCGAGAAGCGGGTCATCGCCGTGGCCCCCATGGAAGAATTGCTGGAATTTCAGCACCCTTGGGTTCAAGAGTATTTCAAGGGGCCGCGCGGCCGGGCTGCCATGCAGACGCAGCTTGACGCCGGGGCCTGAAGCGTACGGGGGATTACCGCTTGGAAACCAAAGCCAACCACGTCCTGATCGGCGCCTTTGTGCTGGCGCTCATCGGCGTCCTGTTCGTCTTCGTGCTGTGGCTGGCGCGGGTCGATCGCGCCGACGCGAAGGAATACGACATCTTTTTCCAGGATTCCGTCACCGGCCTGGACGTGGGCAGTGACGTGCGCTTCAACGGCGTGCCCATCGGCCAGGTGAAGCGCATCGCCCTGTTCCCGAACGATCCCCGCCGGGTGCGGGTGCGCGTCTCCATCACGGAGGAAGCGCCCATTCTCGAAGGCACCACCGCCACGCTGGAGCCGCTCGGCGTCACCGGCCTCGTCATCGTGCAGCTCTCGGGCACCATGGCGGGCGCGCCGCCGCTGAAGGAGGAAGGGCCCTACGGCGTGCCGGTCATCCCCAGCCGGCCGTCGCCGCTGTCGGCGCTGTTCAATGATGCGCCCCAGCTGCTCCAGCAGGCAACGCTGGCCGTCACCCGCCTCGCCGACCTTCTGGGGCCGGAGAACAGCCAGTCCATCACCCAGAGCATCAAGAACGTGGAGCGCCTCACCCAGACCGTGGCGGACCGCAGCCCCGAGATCGACCGCACGCTGGTCGAGCTGTCCGCCACCATGGCCGAGGTGCGGACCGCCGCCGAGAACCTCTCCCGCATCAGCCAGAGCGCCCACGCCCTGGTGGACAAGGATGTCCGCCCGCTGGTCTCCGACCTGCGCGGCGTTGCCCAGCGGGCCGACAAGCTGGTGGCGGAGCTGCACGCCATGGCGGCGGAGAATCGCCCCGCCGTCGGCCAGTTCAGCCGCGTCACCCTGCCGGAGGCAACCCGCCTCATCATCGAAATGCGGGAGCTGATGCGCTCCATCCAGCAGGTCACGGAGCGTCTGGAGGACGGTCCGGCCTCCTCGCTGCTCAGCGGAAACAAGGTACCCGAGTATGATCCGTCGCAATCCCGGTAAGTCCGCCACCTGGGCCGCGCTCGGCCTGACCCTGGCCCTCGGCCTCGCCGCCTGCGGCCCGCTCGTCGAGTTCGGCAACAGCGGTCCGCCGCCGAGCCTCTATGCCCTGCGCTCGGCGACGACGGAGGACGAGACCCCGCGCGCCCTGCCCTCGCCCCTGATGGTGGCGACGCCCGACCCCATTGCCGAGCTGCGCCCGCCGCGCATCGCCGTGTTCACCTCGCTTACGGGGGTCAGCTACCTGCCCAACTCCCGCTGGATCGACCCGCCGTCCCGCCTCATGGCCCGGCTGCTGGAAGAGCGGCTGCGCCGCGCCTCCTCCGGGATGGTGCTGAGTCCGCGCCAGTTCGATGTGGGCTATGATTTCCGGCTCAACACCCGGCTCGTCGGCTTCCATGTGGACGCAACGGGCGGGGAGCACACCGCCCGCGTCGCACTGGAGGCAGTGCTGCTGCGCACGCCGACCAAGGACATGCCCGCGCCGCAGGTCATCGCCTCGGCCCGCTTCGCCACCGAGCGCCCGCTGCGCTCGGTTCAGCCCGATCATGTCACCGAAACGCTGAACGCCGCCGCCAATGAAGTGGCCGCCCAGCTGATCGACTGGATCGCCGGGCTGAACGTGAACGCGCCCGCCCAGACGCCAGCCTCCCTGCCGCCCGCGACGGCCCCCGCGCCCGACACGGGTGACCGCCCGGACGTGGAATAACAATCGGCTCCCGGATGTCTGCCCGCCTGTGCGCGCGGGGCCCCTGGCCCTTCGCGCGCCCTACTTGCCCAGCTTGTCCAGCCGGCGCTGAAGTTCGGCCATCTGCTCCTTGAGCAGCGCCAGTTCGTCCCGGGTCGCCCCCTCGTCGGCCGCCGGTTCGGCCGCGGGCCGCGCCGCCGCGCTTGCGGCCGTGGCCGCCTGGGCCTTGCGCGCCGGCTCGGAGGGCGCCTTGGCGCCGAACATGCCCGCCGCTGCCTCGAACATGGCCATGTTCTGCTTGGCGATCTGCTCGAACGGGCCGAACGCCCCCGTGCTGAACGCCCCTTCCAGCGCCTTGCGGAACTGTTCGTGATTGCGCCGGAACGCCTCCATGCTGGCTTCCAGATACTGGGGCATCAGCGCCTGCATGCTGTCGCCGTACATGGAAATCAGCTGCCGCAGGAAGGAGATGGGCAGCATGTTCTTACCCTGCGCCTCCTCCTCCACGATGATCTGGGTCAGCACCGTGCGGGTGATGTCGTCGCCCGTCTTGGCGTCCACCACTTTGAACTCGCGGTTCTCGCGGACCATCTGGGCCAGATGTTCCAGCGTGATGTAGCTCGACGTATCGGTATTATAGAGACGCCGGTTGGCGTACTTCTTGATGATGATAGGCGGCGTTGTCGGCCCGGTGTCGACCATGAACGTCTCTCTTCACGTGGAGGCTGGCAGTCCCGGCTTCATAGCATGGACTTTTGTGCAGTGCCAAACTGAACGGGCAGTATCGACGATGCGTTTTGAAAGAGGACCCCATCCTCTCGTGTTTTACCTCTCCCAGCTGGTCTCCCGCACTGCGGCACAGCCGGACCAGATCGCCCGGCTGGAGCGTTTCCTCGGGGCGCTGCGGCACTATCAGCGCCACCCTTACCGGCGCGACCTCCCGCCCCCGCCCGCCGTTGCGGAGTCGGGTGCGGCCAGGCTGCTGTCCTACGGCGGCTCGGGACCGGCGGTCGTGTTCGTGCCCTCGCTCATCAACCCGTCGTGGATTCTCGATCTGTCGGCCCGCCGGTCGCTGCTGCGCTGGCTGGGCGGCCAGGGCGTGCGCCCGTACCTGGTGGACTGGGGTGAGCCCGAAACCGAGGAGCGCGGCTTCTGCCTCGATGATTACATCACCCACCGCCTCCTGCCCCTCATCGAGGCGCTGGGCGAGCCGGTCACGCTGGTCGGCTACTGCCTTGGCGGCACGCTGGGCGTGGCGGCCGCGTGCCTCTCCCCCCGCGTCGCGCGGCTGGCGGTGCTGGCCGCGCCGTGGGACTTCAACGCCTACGGCGACGACCAGCGGCAGAACCTTGCCGCCTTCGCCGACCAGTGGGACCCGCTGGCGCAGAACCTGGGCGTCTTTCCCGCCGAGGCGCTGCAGATCGCCTTCTGGGCGCTGGACCCGGACCTGCTCGAGCACAAGTTCGCCCGCTTCGCCGGGTTCGACCCCGCCTCGGAGGAAGCGGAGGATTTCATCGCGCTGGAGGACTGGGCCAATTCCGGCCCGCCCCTCAGCCTGCCCGCCGCCCGCCAGTGCTTCGACGCCTTCTTCGGTCGCAATGAGCCGGGCGCTGGCGCATGGACCATCAACGGCGCGGCTGTCGATCCGGCGCGTCTGAGGGTCCCCGCCCTCGTGGTGAGCGCCGGGACGGACCGGATCGTGCCGCAGGAGAGTTCGTCCGCCCTTGCGGGGGCCATTCCGGGCGCTGCCGCGTTATGCGTCAACGCCGGACATGTGGGCATGGTGGCCAGCCGCCGCGCCCCGTCCCTCCTGTGGGAGCCGCTGGCCCGCTGGCTGGCCGGGGCCTGATGGTTGACGGCTCAAGGCGGGCGACGGACCGCGACTCTCGAATCGTTCAATCTTTGCAACCATTCGGGACGTTTCTAGGTTGCGCCGCCCCGCCGACCTGAACCATTCTGGGAAGAACGGTCTCTGCACCGCCGTGCGGAGGCTGACGTGTGCAAGTGTTTGGAACGGAACCAGAGGAGACGGCATGACCACGCCTCCCGAACTCGTGGCGGATGATAACGCCGAGCCTGTGCTGTGGTCCGCCCGGCCGGAAGCCAAGTGGACAACCTTCGATGTGCTTGTGGAGAGCATGGACGCCCGCGCCATGCGCCGCGGCTTCGGCATCCTTCTCCTGCTGGTTGTCGTCCTGACGCTGACGATTCTCGCCGTCGTGCTCGGGCTGTTTGTGAGCGCCGGTCAGGCCCTGCCCAGCGGCTACGGGCTGGCTCTGCTGGTTCTGGCCGCCCTTGTCGTCAGCTTCTTCGTCATGGGGATCTCGGCGGTTCCGGTGCTGCGCCGGCTGCATCCGCCCATCGTTTTCGCGCTCACCGCGCAGCGCATCGGCCGCCGCCTCGGCCAGAGCGGGCCGTGGGACGACTTCGCCATGCTGGACGAGGTGGAGCCCATCATGCGCTGGCAGAGCCCGGGCGGTTTTCGCGGCATCGACTTCGTGCAGTCCCGCCACCATCCCGAGCGGGGCCTCGTGCATCGCATCTTCCAGGTGGGCGGCCTCACCGACGCGGACGCGGACGCGCTGGAACAACAGCTCGTCGCGCTTGGCCACGGAATCATCGACCGTCCCGAGCTGCCCCGGGAAGCCCAGGGCCGCCGCAAGCGCTGAGGCTTTCATCCTGATCCCGCCTCCCGGCCAGTGATGGTATGACGCCATGCGACCCAGCGTCGAGGAAATGTCCGCCTTCTACGCCACACCGCTCGGCCGCCGCGCCGTGCGCGAGGTGCGCCGCAAGCTGGCGCCGCTGCTGGCCCAGCGCGCCACCGACCGGGTGCTGGCCGTGGGCTACTGCGGCCCCTATCTCGACGGCTTCGAGGGCCAGCCGGAGCGGCTGGCCCTTCTCATGCCGGCGCGCCAGGGCGTGATGCGCTGGCCGTCCCGGCCCGGGGCGGAAGGCGGCGCGCCCGCTCCCAACCGCGCCCTGCTGGCGGACGAGACCGCCATGCCCTTTGCCGACGCGCTGTTCGATCAGGTGATCGTCATCCACGGGCTGGAGTTCGTCGACCCGGCCCGCCGCCTGCTTCGGGAAATCTGGCGCGTGCTGGCGCCGAACGGCCGCCTCCTCCTTGTGACGTCCAACCGCGCTGGCCTCTGGGCCCATTTCGAGAGGACGCCCTTCGGCAACGGCCGCCCCTATGGGCGCGGCCAGCTGGCCTCCCTGCTGCGGGAGAGCCTGTTCGAGCCGCTGTCGTGGCAGACCGCCCTTGTCATGCCGCCCTGCGGCTGGCTGATGCCGCTGGAGAGCACCGCCCGCACGCTTGCGCCCAATCTGGGCGGCATCCACATCGTCCTCGCCCAGAAGACGAACGGCCTTGTCCCCGTCACTCCGGCACCGGCCAAGGCCCTGCGCCGCCGCGCGTCCGCGCCGACGTCCGCGTCGTCGCTGTAGCCCGATTGCAGACGATTATTTCCCGCACCGCCCGGACCGGGGCACACAAATTGCGCGAGAATACGGGTTTCTGAAGCGCTTCTGACCCGCCTGGTTCTTGTCAACCCGGGCTTGCAGGGCGTATGGGTCGCCGGCACGATTTTCGGAGGTCCCATGTCGTTTCCCCAGCCGAAGCCCTGGATCAGCGCGATTGCCCCCTATGTGCCGGGCAAGGCCACCACGGCCAGCGGCCGTCCGGCCGCCAAGCTGTCGGCCAACGAGTCCCCGCTCGGCCCCAGCCCGAAGGCGGTGGCGGCCATGCAGGCGGCCTGCGTCAACGCGCATCGATACCCGGATGGCGGCGCGACCCTGCTGCGCGAGGCGATTGCCCGCCACCACGGCATCGAAGCGGACCGGATCATGTGCGGCACCGGCTCGGACGAGGCCCTGCACCTGCTCGCCCACGCCTACTGCGCAGCTGGCGACGAGGTGATGTTCGTGCGCCATGGCTTCATGGTCTACCCCATCGCCGCCCAGCGCATGGGCGCCACGCTGGTGGAAGTGCCGGACCGCGACTACACGGCGGACGTGGACGCGCTGCTGGCCGCCGTCACACCGCGGACGCGCATCCTGTACCTCGCCAATCCGAACAATCCCACCGGCACCTACCTGCCGGAGAGCGAGATCCTGCGCCTCCATGCCGGGTTGCCGTCCGATGTCATTCTGGTGCTGGACGCGGCCTATGCTGAGTACGTCACCGCGCCCGATTACGAATCCGGCCTTGAGCTGGCCCGCCGGGCGCCGAACGTGGTCACCACCCGCACCTTCTCCAAGATCTACGGGCTGGCGGCGGAGCGGATCGGCTGGGTCTACGGCCCCGCCGCCATCATCGAGACGCTGAACAAGGTGCGCGGGCCCTTCAACGTCACCGGCCCCGGCATTGCCGGTGCGATTGCGGCGCTGGAGGATCAGGCCTGGATCGAGGCGGCCCGCGCCCACAACAACCAGTGGCTGCCCTGGCTGAAGGCGGAGATCGAGGCGCTGGGCCTCCATGTGGTGCCCTCGCAGTGCAACTTCCTGCTCATCCGCTTCCCCGAGGCCAATGGCCTGACGGCCGAGGCCGCCAACCGCGAGCTTCAGGACGCCGGCTACATCCTGCGCTGGCTGCCCGGCCAGGGGCTGCCGGACTGCCTGCGCCTGACCGTTGGCACCGAGGAGGAAAACCGCGGCGTCATTGCCGCCCTGCGCGCCTTCATCGAGCGCGCGCCGAGCGAAAGACAAGCATCGTGAGCGTATCCCTGCCTTCTGATTTCAACCGAATCGCGATCATCGGCGTCGGCCTCATCGGCGGCTCCATTGCCCGCGCGGTCAGGACCGCCGCGCTGCCCACCCATATCGTTGCCTACGACGCCAGCGACGCCGTGCGGGCGCGCGTGCGCGCGCTGGGGCTGGCCGATACGGTCGCCGAAACCCTGCCCGAGGCGGTGAGCGACGCGGATCTGGTCATTCTCTGCACGCCCGTCGGCACCTTCGAGGCCATTGCCCGGGCCATGGCCCCGCACCTGAAGCCGGGGGCGATCGTGTCGGACGTGGGCTCCACCAAGGGCTCGGCCATCGCCGCCATGGCGCCCCATTGCCCGGCCCATTGCCATCTCGTCCCCGCCCACCCGGTGGCGGGCACGGAGAACTCGGGGCCGGATGCGGGCTTCGCCACCCTGTTCAAGGGCCGCTGGTGCATCGTCACGCCGCCGGAGGGCACGGACAAGACCGCCGTCGCCCGGGTGTGCGCCTTCTGGACCGCGCTCGGCTCCAACGTCGAGGTGATGGATGCCCAGCGCCACGACCGGGTGCTGGCGGTGACCTCGCACATTCCGCACCTCATCGCCTACACGATCGTCGGCACGGCCTCCGACCTCGAGCAGGTCACGGAATCGGAAGTCATCAAGTTCTCGGCGGGCGGCTTCCGCGACTTCACCCGCATCGCCGCCTCGGACCCGACGATGTGGCGTGACGTGTTCCTCAACAACCGCGAGGCGGTGCTGGAGATTCTCCAGCGCTTCAACGAGGATCTGACGGCGCTTCAGCGTGCCATCCGCTGGGGTGACGGCGACACGCTGTTCAACCTGTTCAGCCGGACGCGCCACATCCGGCGCACCATCATCGACGCAGGTCAGGACACGCCGCGTCCCGATTTCGGGCGGGAGCCGGCCACTCCGTCTGAGGCTGAGACAAAGTAAACGCGCCGTTCTGCACCTGGAAGGGCAGCGAGATCAGCCCCTGCACGCGCCCTTCCGGCGCGCCTTCCAGCGCCTGGCCGAACAGGGCGGCGAGCATCGCCGGGCACGGGGTGGTGATGGTGCCGCCCGCCAGCAGCTGGCGCTGGCCGTCGATGGCGAAGGTGCCCTTGGCCAGCACCATGTCATCCTTGTCGGCGGTGGTCAGGTTGAGGCTGTGCAGCTCGACGGTGCCCGAGGCGTCGCGCCAGGCATCGATGTAGGAGCTGCCGATCGTCTGCGCCGACGGCTCGCCGGTCACGCCGAGGCTCGCCATCAGGGTCAGCGGCACGCCTTCGCCCCACTGCACCTGCTGGCCGTTGACGATCACTTCGAGGAACGTCGGCGGCGTCGGGGACGCGCCCGGCCCTTCCGCCACCCCGTCCGCACCCGGCAGCGGCTGGCGCACGCGCAGCGCCGCCACCTCGCGGCCGTGCAGCTCCAGCTTCTCCGCCGTCAGCGGCGTCGCCAGCCAGGGCGCGCCCTCGATGCGGGCGTTGTCCAGCACGGTCGAGAGGCGCTCGACGTTGCCCTTCTTCAGGTAGAGGCTGAACCGCCCCTCCGTGCCGGTGCCGGTCAGCTGCACGCCGCCCGCCAGCGTCGGGGCGGCCAGAGTCAGCTTCGGGTCCTGGAAGAAGCCCAGATGCAGGGCGGCGCGCCACGGCTGGCGCTCGATCACCAGCTCGGGCGACGCCACGGTGAGGGTGTAGTCACTGCCCGCCCGCGTCACGGTCACGTTGGTGAAGGTGGCCGACAGGCGATAGGGAAAGCCGCCGTAGGAAATCTCCTCGGCCGCAACCCGCACCGGCCCCTGGCCGTTCACCATGGCCTCTACGGTCTCCCTGAACTCGGCGAGCCGGGCAAACCAGTAGACGGCGTAGAGGACGAGCCCGAGGACGACAACGCCCAGGAGCCAGAACGGACGGTAGCGGGGCGCGAACAGGGAACTCACGTGGGCGATCCTTCTTCCAGACTGTTGATGGCGGCATGCACGCGCTCCGTGATCTCGGCGCGGGACAGGCCCGGCTCGATGGCCGGATGAATCTGTACGGTGATCATGCCGGAATATTTGAGAAAGCTTTCCCTTCCCCACACGCGCCCCGAATCGAGGGCGACCGGCACCAGCGGCAGGTCGAGGAAGGTGTAGAGGCCCGCAAGGCCGGGCTGGAGCTTCGGCCGGGTGCCGACGGCGGCGCGGGTGCCTTCGGGAAAGATCACGATCGGCCGGCCCTGTGCCTTGGCCTCCTCCGCCGCGCGCAGCATGGTCCGCAGCGCCTTGGAGGAGCCGCTCCGGTCCACCGGAATCATGCCGCTGTTGCGGGCGTACCAGCCGAATACGGGAAGCTTCAGCAGCTCCTGCTTCAGCACGATGGCGGGATTGTCCAGGAGCATGAGGATGGCGATGGTCTCCCATGCGCTCTGGTGCTTGCAGGCAAGGATGAACGGCGCGGCGGGCAGATGCTCCCGCCCCAGCACCTGATAGCGGATGCCCGTCAGCTTCTGCGCGGCGCAGATCACGCCCCGGGCCCACAGGGTGGTGACGTGCCGGATGTGGCGCTTGTCAAGCCACACGAGCAGTCCCCCCGGAAGGCCGATCAGCGGCGTCCACAGCAGAATGAAGATGTTGAGCAGTACAGACCGCAGAAATGTCAAATCGGGGCTCCATCGAAGCGGATGGTGATCAGGCGGACGCTGTACTTCACATACTCGCCCAAGAGGCCCGTCAGGCTGATCGGGCCGGGCACCGGGCTCGGCAGGATTTCGACGTCCGGCAGCGCTGCCCGGAATTCCAGCAGCGCGCGGGGCATGTGGTAGTCGGAAGTCACCAGGCGCACCGAGCGGATCTTCTGCTCGCGCACCCACTTGGCGGCGGCCCGGGCGTTGCCCACCGTGTTGCCGGCCTCGTGCTCGATATCGACGCAGCAGTCCATGATCTCGTAGCGGACCTGCAACTGGGCGGCCAGCAGCCGCTTGCCGGTGGTCGGATGCACGCCGGTGATCAGCACCCGCTGCGCCATCCCCTGCTCCAGCATGTCGATGGCGGAGGACAGCCGCCCCTCGCCCCCGGTCAGCGCCACGATGCCTTCGGTCCGGGCGGCATAGTGCACCGGCTTGGGCAAGGTGAGCCAGAACCACAGGAACCCCATGGCCCACAGGAGGACGAACGCGAGCAAGGCCTTGAGCAGGATACGCACGGGTCAGAGGAACTCCGCCAGCGCGCGGTGCACCGTCCACCGCGCCGTCGCCATGGTGAGCAACGCCACGAGAAGCGGCAACACGACCAGCAGCACCCAGCCCCAGGCCGGGAAGCTGAGGGAGCCCAGAATCCCTTCCGTGCCCAGGCGCTGCGCCATGGCGCCGATGGCCGCCACCGTGGCGATGCCGAGCCCCGCGCCCACCACGCTGCCCTTGAGGCCGTGGGCCAGATAGCGCCACTGGAACTCCCGGGCGATCTGCCGGTCCTCCGCCCCCATCAGGTGGAGAATCTCGATGGTGTTGTGGTGGCTGGACAGCCCGGCGCGGGTGCTGAAGGTCACAATGGCGGCCGTCGCCAGCGCCATCAGCCCCACCACCACATAGGCCAGCCCCTGGAGGCCGCGGGCAAAGGCGGTCAGCTGGCCCAGCCACTCGTCATGGTCGTCGATGCTGGCGGACGGGGCGTGCTGCTTCAGCTGCGCCTCCATCCGGGCGGCGTCCACCCGGGCGTTCTCGGCAAGCGTCACCTCGATCAGCCCCGGCACCGGCAGGTCGCGGCTGTCGGCGCTGTCGCCCAGCCATGGCTTGAGCAGCCCCCGGGCCGCGCTCTCGGGGAGCGCGGCGGCGCTGGCGATGCCGGGCTGGCCCTTGAGGAAGCGCGCCGCCGCCGCCATCTCCGCCTTCCGCTCCGCCGGCTCGGCGTTGAGGATCTGCACGGTCCAGCTGCGGGCCATGCCGCCGCTCCACCCCTGGGTTGCGGTCACGAGGCCGATGCCGCCGGCCACCGCCAGCACCATCAGATAGACCATCACCGCGATGACCCAGGGCAGCACGCCGTGGGACTCGCGCCCCTCCGGCAGGAAGTTGAAACGGTGGCGGCTCTGCACGCGCATGGCGATCCCCCGCACGCTCATAGCAGGCTCCCCCGGGTAAACGGCGGCGGCCCGGCAGGAGTCGGCGCGCGCAGGACTGCCGGTGCGGGGCCCGTCGCCAGCTCGCCCTTCTCCAGCCGCAGCACGCCCGCGCTCGGGGCCATGCCGATGAGGTGCTGGTCGTGGGTTGCGATCAGGAGCGTGGTGCCCAGCCGGTTCAGCTCCTGGAACAGGTGCAGGAGGCGGGCCGCCATGTCCGGGTCCACGTTGCCGGTGGGCTCGTCCGCCAGCAGAAGGTCCGGCCGCCCGATCACCGCCCGGGCGATGGCGAGGCGCTGCTGCTCGCCGCCCGAGAGGGTGGCGGGACGCGCGTTCATCCGGTCGGCAAGGCCAACCCAGGTGAGCATTTCCTCGGCATGGGCCAGCGCCCGATCCTCATCCTCGCCCGCGATCCTGAGCGGCAGGGCGACGTTCTCCAGCGCGGTCAGGTGCGGCAGCAGGCGGAAGTCCTGAAAGATCACGCCGATTCGGCGGCGCAGGGCGGGCAGCCCGTCCCGGTCCATCGAGACCACTTCCTGCCCGAACAGCTCGATCAGGCCGCGCGAGGGCCGCTGGGCGAGGTACAGCAGCTTGAGCAGCGAGGTCTTGCCCGCGCCGCTGGGGCCGGTCAGGAAGTGGAGCGAGCCCTTCTCAAGCGAGAAGCTGATGTCGCGCAGCACTTCCGCGCCTGTGCCATAGCGCAAGCCGACATTTTCGAACCGGACGACGGTATTCACGGCAAAGCCTGTGGATGGTGAGACTTGCCCTTTGTTTGACATGCGTTGCAGCCAAACGCAAACGGGGATCGGGCGCTGCGGCGGCCTTGTCCCTCTCGCCCGTCCTGCGCCGTGCACGGCCCGGCGGCAACCCCTTCCCGGGCCTGTCGATTCACTTGCGCTGTACGGTCAAGGTGTGGATATTGGCGTCAGTCCTCGGGGGGGTCCTGCGAGGATTGTCCGTTGGGGGCGTCGTACAACCTTGAATTCCGATTTCTTCTCAGAGGCGAGCAAGTCCTTGTTCGACGGTTGCGCATGATCCTGACCTGCCCGAACTGCAATTCCCGTTACATGGTCAGCGACACGGCGATTCCCCCGGGCGGACGCGCGGTGCGCTGCGCCGCCTGCAAGCATGTCTGGACCCAGCATCCGCCGTCGCAAGAGCGCGAACTCGAACTGGTGGGGGCGGAAGCCGCCACCGCAGCCGCAGGCGCCATCGCGGATCAGGTGGCCGCGCCCGTTGCCGAGGCGCCCGCGCCTGCCGAAATCCCCGCCCCGGCCGTACCGCCCTTCCCCGCCGGCCCGATGCCGCGCCTCGGGGCGGCCGATCCCGCCGACGCCCTGTCCCAGGACGATGCGGATATTTCCGCTGCCGTCGCCCCGCGCCGCCGCAGCCGGGCGGAGAAGAGCCGCAAGCCGGCCGCCTGGCAGCCGGGCGAGCGCCGCCGCTTCCCCGTCAAGTGGGTGGTCATCGGCACCACCGCCGTTCTTGCGCTGGGACTGAACGTTGTTCTCTGGAAGGACGCGCTCATCGAGCGCAGTGACATGTTCCGCAGCTTCTATGCTGCCATGGGCATGGCGACGCCGGTGCCGCACGACGCCAGCCTCGGCGCGCAGGTGCTGCGGATCAGCTACCCGCCGCCGCCGCCCGCGCGGTTGCTGGAAAACGGCAACCTGTCGCAGGAGATCACCGGCTCGATCGAAAACCCCACCAACCGCACCGTGCGCATCCCCAGCCTCAAGGGAACGATGCTGGACGAAAACGGCAATGTGGTGTTCACTTGGTATTTTCCGCCACCCACCCTGGTGCTGAACGGGGGTCAGACGGTCATGTTCGATACCACGGTCGAGAATTTTCCGAGCACGGCGCGGCAGCTGCGTATCGGCTTCGATACCGGCCCGGACACTGGCGCCGGGAGCTGAGCCGCCTATGGCGCGCATCCTCGTCGCCGAGGACAATGCTGCGGTCCGGGATTTCGTGGAGCGCGGCCTCACCCATTTCGGCCATACGGTCGTTGCGGTCTCGGACGGCGGGGCAGCGCTCCATTGTCTCAGCCTTGAGTCATACGACCTGCTCATCACCGACATTGTCATGCCGGTCATGGACGGTATCGCGCTGGCGCTGAAGGCCAGCAGTGCCGCGCCGGACATGCCGGTGCTGATGATGACCGGCTATGCCCACGAGCGCCAGCGCGCCTACAATCTCCAGGAACTGATCGCCGACGTGCTGGACAAGCCCTTCTCGCTCGAGGAACTGACCGCCACTGTCGATCGCATCCTGTCCGGGCACCGCCCAGCCGCTTCCTGAGAGAGGCCATATGGCATCCCGCCCGACCACCCCGTCCGACCCGCGCGTCAGCGCGGCCCTCTCCGCCTTCCGGCGCGGCGCGGTGCAGGACGCCGTGCCGCTCATGCAGGAGGCGGCGCGCGACGGCGTGCCGCTGGCCATGCTGGCGGTGGCGGAATGGCTGGCGGCGGGCAGCCGCCTGCCCCGCGATCCCGCCCGGGCGCTGGAGATGGCACGCGGTGCCGCCGAGAGCGGCCTTCCCCCCGCCATGCAGCTGTACGCCTGCCTGCTGCGCTGGGACGCGCCGGACGGCGACGATGCGGACGCCAACCGCTGGACACGCCTTGCGGCGGAGCAGGGCGATGCGTCCGCCCGTGCCGAGGCGGCGCTCTGGCCCCTGCTCGACGCACCCCTGCCGGAGCCCGACGTGCTCCATGACGCGCCCCGCATTGCCGCCCTGCCCGGCCTGGTGCCCGAGGCGGTGTGCCGGCATATCCTGCGTCTCGCCCAGCCCCAGGTGGCCCCGGCGCTGGTGTTCGATCCGACAACCGGCCAGAGCCGCCCCCATCCGGTGCGCCGGGCCCGCAACATGAACTTCGGGCCCACCTTCTACGACTCCATCGTCGCCTGGGTGAACCGCCGCATCGCGCAGGCCTCCGGCACCACGGCGGCGCAGGGCGAACCGCTCGCCGTGCTCGCCTACGGCCCCGGCGGGGAGTATAGGCCCCATCTCGACTGCCTGCCGCCGAACGCCGCCCGTCCCGAGGACCGGCTGGCCGAGAGCGGCCAGCGCATCAAGACCCTGCTCATCTCGCTGAGCGGCGGCTACTCGGGTGGCCACACCGCCTTCACCGAACTGGACATCCGCTGGCGCGGCCGGGTGGGCGACGCGCTCCTGTTCACCAACGTGACCGACGCGGGCGCGCCCGAGCCCCTCTCCCGCCACGCCGGAGCCCCGGTTACGGCAGGCGAGAAATGGCTCGCCTCCCGCTGGATCCGCGAGCGCCCGTTCCAGGCCTAGGCCGGTCCAACGCCGGGCAGCTTCGAGCCGAGGCCACGGCCCCACACCCCCACCACCCCCTGTTTTTGCCCGCGGCATCGGTCTGCCTTTGCCCTACCATCGGGAGAAAAAGCAGGGAGGACGGCGTGAACTTCGACTATTCGGCAAAGACCCTTGCCTACATCGGGCGCATCCACGCCTTCATGGACGCCCACATCTACCCCAATGAGGGCACCTACCGCGCTCAGGTGGAGACCGGGGGGCGCTGGAAGGTGCTGCCGCTCATCGAGGAGCTGAAGAAGAAGGCGAAGGCGGAAGGCCTGTGGAACCTGTTCCTGCCCCATTCCGAGCTGGGCGCGGGCCTCACCAACCTGGAATACGCCCCGCTGGCGGAGGAGATGGGCCGGGTGCCGTGGTCGGCGGAGGTGTTCAACTGCTCCGCGCCGGATACCGGCAACATGGAAATCCTCGAGCGCTACGGCACAGAGGAGCAGAAGGAGACATGGCTCAAGCCCCTGCTCGCAGGGGAGATCCGCTCCGCCTTCGCCATGACCGAGCCCGCCGTCGCCTCGTCGGACGCCACCAACATCGAGACCGCCATCATCCGCGAGGGGGACACGTACGTCATCAACGGGCGCAAGTGGTGGACCAGCGGCGCGGGCGACCCGCGCTGCAAGGTGTTCATCGTCATGGGCAAGACCGACCCCGCCGCGCCGAAGCACCAGCAGCAGTCCATGATCCTGGTGCCGGCGGATGCGCCGGGCGTGCGGCTGGTGCGGCCTCTTACCGTTTTCCACCATGACGATGCGCCCCACGGCCATTTCGAGGTGGTGTTCGACAATGTGCGCGTGCCCGCCGCCAACATCCTTCTGGGCGAAGGGCGCGGGTTCGAGATCGCGCAGGGACGGCTTGGGCCGGGGCGCATCCACCACTGCATGCGCTCCATCGGCGCGGCGGAGCGGGCGCTCGAGCTCATGTGCAAGCGCCTCAAGTCCCGTGTCGCCTTCGGCAGGCCCATCGCCGAACATGGCGTCTGGCACGAGCGCATCGCCGAGGCCCGCTGCCAGATCGACATGGCCCGCCTCCTCACCCTCAAGGCGGCGCACATGATGGACACGGTGGGCAACAAGGCGGCGCAGAAAGAAATCGCCATGATCAAGGTAGTGGCGCCGAATGTGGCCTGCCGGGTCATCGACATGGCGATCCAGGCGTTCGGCGGAGCCGGCGTCAGCGATGATGTGCCCCTCGCGTCCATGTACGCCGCCCAGCGCACCCTCAGGCTGGCGGACGGGCCGGACGAAGTGCACCGGCAGGCCATCGCCAAACTGGAATTGCGGCGGTACAACTAGGCGAGCATTTTTCCCGTTCCCGTTCCGGCGAGAGTTCAAACCCGTGCGTGTTGCCAGCCTCCACCTCTACCCCGTCAAATCCGGCCGCGCGGTGGATGTGGGGGAAGCAGCCCTCTCGCCTGCGGGGCTTGCGGGGGACCGGCGCTGGATGATCGTGGACAAGGCCGGCCGCTTCGTGACCCAGCGGGAGGAGCCGCGCCTCGCCCTCCTTGCCGCCGTGCCGACCGGGACGGGCCTTGCCCTCTCCGTCCCCGGCCGCGCGGGGCTGGACCTGCCCTTCCCCGATGCGGACGCGGAGGTGGTGACCGCCTCCATCTGGCGCGCGCACGCGAAGGCGCGGGTGGCGGACGCGGCAAGCGACTGGCTGTCGGGCTGGCTTGGCCGTGCCGTGCGGCTGGTCTGGCTGCCGGAGGGCAGCAACCGCCCGCTCCAGACGGCGTTCGCGACGAGCCCGGACGGCATCGGCTTTGCGGACGGCTATCCGGTGCTCGTCACCAACACCGCCTCGCTGGCGGACGTGAACCGCCACCTTGCCGAGCCGGTGCCCATGAACCGTTTCCGGCCCAACATCGTCATCGACAGTGGCGAAGCCTGGGGCGAGGACAGCTGGCTGACCCTGCGCATCGGCACGGTGACGCTCGAACTGGTCAAGCCGTGCGACCGCTGCGTCGTCACCACCACCGATCAGGAAACCGCAGCGCGTGCCAGCCACGAGCCGCTTCGCACCCTCCAGCGCCGCCGCCGCTCGGCGGACCCGCGGGTAAAGGGGGCTCTGTTCGGCTGGAATGCGGTGCCGCAGGGCTCGGGCGTCATCCGGGCGGGCGACGCCGTCGAGGTGATCGACCGCCGCCCTGCCCCCTGGCCCATTCGCCCGGCGATCTGAGCCCCTTCTCCGCTTACTCCGCCCCTCTCAGGGCCGGGCCATGCCCGGCAGGGGCTGGCTTTCGCACTGGAAGTCGGCCTTGTCGCCCGAGGCCACGCAGTGGATGACAAGGCTGGTGCGCGGATCAATCGCCCAGGCATGGCTGGCGTTGCCGACGCTCGACGCCGCCACATGCAGCGGCCCGCTGTTGCCGACGCCGAACGACTGCGCCTCCGCCGGCTGGTTCTGGGAGACGAGAAACAGACCAGCGCCAATGGCGAGGCATCCGATGCCGAGGGCTAGCTTTCCGAGCAATTTCATAGCAGTGTCCACCCTTAGAATACGACCACCGGAACATAGTAGCGCGCCGGTTGGTCGAGCACACCGTTCCAGGGAGGAAAAATGCGTTCCAGGACCATCCTGCTGATCACCGGCGGCATCCTTCTGTCCGCCGCTGGGATCGCATACTTCCTTATGCCAAAGCCCGTGCAGAAGGAGGACACCTCCGCCCCGGTGCAACGCCAGATCGAGGTCGCGGACTTCGACAGGCTGGTGTTTGAAGGGGCAATCAACGTCAACGTCACCCAGGGGGAGACGCCCAGCGTCTTGGTCTCCGGCACCGAGGCCTCCCTGGAGCGGCTCCGCCACCGTGTGACCGATGGCGTGCTGTACATGGAGCTGAGCGGGAAAACCGGCATCCGGTACGGCCGGGCAACGACGGTGGACGTGGTCATGCCTGCCCTGCGCGGCCTCGCCGTCAAGGGCAGCGGCAACGTGGACATCCGCGAGATGACGCTGGACAAGATTGCCCTGCAGATCAATGGCGCGGGCAATCTGGACGCCAGCGGCACCTGCAACCAGATGACCGTCGGCGTCTCCGGCGCGGGCAATGTGAGCGCGCAGAACCTGAAGTGCCACGTGGTATCGGCGGAAATGGCGGGCGCGGGCAACATGGACGTCTTTGCTGACGAGAGCGTCACCCTCCGCCTGCTCGGCGTCGGCGATATCGACGTTTACGGCAATCCCGCCGCGCGCAAGACCGAAAAGCTCGGCATCGGCAATATCACCTATCACGACGTGGCCGCCTCCCAATAAGGCGGCCAACTGGGGGGAGACTTCATCATGAACAGTTCCATGCGTCTGCCGGCCGTGGTTCTCGCCGGCCTCGCCACCCTGGCCGCGTCGCCGGCCGCCATCGCCGCATCGGACTCCGGCGTCGTCAAGCAACCGATCCGGACGGAGCCGTTCACCGGCGTCGTCCTCTCGGGCATGATCGATGTCACCATCGGCCAGGCCGGCGCGCACAGCGTCGTTGCCAGCGGCACCGAGGCCGCCCTTTCCGACCTGAAGGCCGAGGTGAAGGACGGCAAGCTCCATCTGGCGCAGAAGAGCCGCCTGCGCATCGGCAAGCGCGACAAGGTCCGCGTCACCATCAACATGCCGGACCTTCAGTCCCTTGAGCTGACCGGCAGCGGCGACGTCACCATCTCCAACATGAAGCTGGACAAGATCGCCCTGACCGTGACCGGCGCGGGCGACGTGACCGCCAGCGGCACCTGCAATGACCTTCACATCCAGCTGACGGGCGCAGGCGACATCACCGCCCGCGACCTCAAGTGCCACAACGTCTCGGCGCAGGTGAGCGGCTCGGGCGACATCTCGCTCCATGCGGACCGGAACGTCTCGGCGCGGGTGTCCGGCGTCAGCGACCTCGACATCTACGGCAACCCGCCGGAGCGGTCGGTGAAGGTCGGCGGCGTGGGCGACGTCCACTTCCACGACACCGCCCGGTAACGCTGCAACAGCAGCCCTGCAACAAGGCCCCGGGGCCGCGCCATCCGGCAGCGGCCCCCTTTCCTTTGCCCGGAATGGAACCGGAGTGTGCCTCCGCGCCTTCCCGGCAGGTCCATGCCTGTGTTCGGGCGGTGCACGTCACCGGAAATCAGCTTCCGAGGAGAAGAAGAATGCGCGTGCCAACCTTCGCCCGCGTCTGCCTCGCCATCCTGTCGGGCGCGGCGACTCTCGCCGGCGCCGCCCTCACCGACGCGCGCGCGGCGCCAGCGCAGGCCGCCACCCTTGAGCGGCAGATCGATGTCCGCCCCTTCACCGGCATTGCGCTGGAGGGCGCGATGGATATCCGCGTCGTCCAGGCCGACCGGATTCAGGTCCTCGCCCGGGGCAGCCAGGCGGCGCTCGAGACCCTGGATGTCCGGGTGGAGGACGGGGTGCTGCGCCTCAAGCAGAAGAACAGCATCCGTCTGCCCGGCGACGACCGGCTCGCCGTGACCATCTCCCTGCCGGATTTGCGCGCGTTCCTGCTGGCCGGGTCCGGCAACGTGGCGCTCGATGGCGTCTCGGCGGACGAGCTGACGCTGAAGGTCGCCGGATCCGGCACCATCACCGCGAGCGGCACCTGCCGCAAGCTGTCGGTCAACATCGCCGGGTCGGGCGACGTGAAGGCCGAGGCCTTGCAGTGCGATACAGTGACCGTGCGGATCGCCGGCAGCGGCGACGTCGCCACCTATGCCCGCGAGACGTTCGCGGCCCGGATCATGGGCTCGGGCGACATCACCGTCTTCGGCAATCCGAAGGATCGCACCAGAAGCGTGCTCGGCAGCGGGTCTGTCATTTACCAGGACACGGCGGTCAGCGGCGGCCGTCGCTGACCGCCCTGCCGGACAGGCCCCGCCCCTCCGGCCGCTACAGCAGGCAGAGGGCGCGCAACTCCTTGAGCAGCGCGGGCGGCAACTCGGCCAGACCCGCGCCAGCGCCCGCAGCGCCCCCCTCGCCTCCGCCCGGGCCGACCAGATCCGGCGGCACGTCCGCGCCCTCCAGATACCGCCAGCCCTGATGCGGGCGGCGGGGCACCGGCAGCACCGGCACCACCTCCGGGTTCAGGTGAATGAGGCAGTGGGTCTGCCCCTCGATTTCCAGCGGCTCGAAGCCGAGGATTTCCTGCCGCGCCTGGATCTGCCGCTTGATGACCCAGTAGAGCGAGCCGCCGTCCAGCAGCTCCGCCTCCCGCTTGGGGGCATGGCGGGTGCGATGGCGGCACACCAAGCGCCCGTCCGCGCGCCGGACGGCATGGCGGCGCTGGTATTCCGCCAGCTCCTCGAGGCTGTCGACGCCGACGGCCAGCTTGATCAGATGCACGCTCATTCCACACTCACGCTCAGCGTGACGGCGGCATGGTTGAAGGCCCCGTCCTCACGCCTCAGCTCCGTCAGCCGGGGCAGGTCCTGTTGCAGCAACTCCCTGCCCCACGGCAGGTTCAGCCGCTCAACCACCTGCACCAGGGCGTCGGTGCGTTGCAGCTGGATGACCCAGCAGGTGCGGGCGAGAATGGCCAGCACCCGGTCGAGCACGCCAAGCAGCCGCGCCCGGTCCTCCGGCCGCTGCCCGAAGCCCTTGGGCGCGCTCGCCAGCTGATCGGAGATCACCATGGTCGCCCGGTCCACCAGCAGGTTGCTGCGGCTGCGCAGCCGGGCGACCGGCGCGTCCAGTGGCGGCAGACGGTTCATGGCCTCCAGCGAGGCCGCCCGGATGTGCGGCGGCAGGGCGCGGAACGGGCCCGCGGTCCAGAACCGCACCCGCTCCATGAACAGCGCGAAGGGCATGCCCTTCACCAGAAAGTCGTCGACGCCCGCCCTCAGCCCTTCCTGGACCATGGTGGTCTCGTCGTCCCCGCTGAGCAGGATCACCGGGCAGGTCTTGGCCTCCTGCCGGACAAGCGCGTCGCACAGCGCCACGCCGGTCATGCCGGGCATGTGGTAGTCGGTCATCACCAGCGCGGGCGGGTCCCGCCGGATTTCCTCCAGCGCGTCAAAGCCGTTGGTGATGATGCGCGGCGTGAGGCCCATGGGCTCCAGCGCCCGCCCGAGCAGCCGCATCACCAGCGGTTCATCGTCCACCAGCAAGACTGAAGGCTGCCCCTGTTCCATGGCACCCTACTGAAGATTGGCCAGTCCGACGGCGGTTGCCAGCCCGAGGAACGCCAGAAAGCCCATGACGTCGGTTGTCATGGTCACGAACACGGAGGAGGCGACGGCCGGGTCGATCCTGATCCGGTGCATGGCCAGCGGCACCAGCACGCCCGCCAGCCCCGCCACGATGATGTTGATGATCATGGCCGCCGCGATCACCAGCCCCAGCCCCACGGACTTGAAATAGAGGGTGGTCAGCACGCCCAGCAGCAGGGCCAGCAGCAGGCCGTTGAGCAGCGCCACCTTGATCTCGCGGCCCACCATGCGTGCCATGTTGCCGGCGGTCAGCTGCCCGGTGGCGAGCGCGCGCACGGCAACGGCCATGGTCTGGGTGCCCGCGTTGCCGCCCAGCGAGCTGACGATGGGCATGAGGATGGCCAGCGCCACCAGCTTCTCGATGCTTGCCTCGAACAGCGCGATCACCAGCGAGCCGAGGATGGCGGTGCCACAGTTGACCACCAGCCACTGCACGCGGGTCTTCACCGTGCTGACAACGGGCTCGTTGATGTCGCCCTCGCCCGCGCCGGCGAACTTCAGCACATCCTCCTGCGCCTCTTCCGAGATGATGTGCACCACGTCGTCGACCGTGATCATGCCGACGAGCCGGCCCGCGCCGTCCACCACTGCCGCCGAGATGAGGCCGTACTTCTGGAAGCGCAGGGCCAGCTCCTCCCGGTCCATGTTGACCGGGATGAGGGTCTGCTCCCGCTGCATCAGATCGGCGACCAGCACGGAGCGCGGCGAGCGCAGCACCCAGGACAGCCGGATGGTGCCCACCGGGCGGTAGCCGGGGTCCACCACGAAGATTTCCCAGAAGTCGGTGGCCAGATCCTGCTTCTCGCGCAGGTAGTCGATCAGCTGACCCACGGTCCAGTATTCGGGCACGGCGATGAGGTCGCGCTGCATCAGGCGGCCCGCCGAGTCCTCCGGGTAGGTCAGCGCTTCCTCGATGGCGGCGCGGTCCTGGGCCGGCATGGCGCTCAGCACCTGTTCCTGCTGCTCCGCCTCCAGGTCCTCGATGATGGCGACCGCGTCGTCGGTGTCGAGCTGGGTGACCACGTTGGCGAGGTCGGTCGGCCCCATGACCTCGATCACCTCGTCGCGCACCCAGTCGTTGAGTTCGGCGATGGTGTCGGCGTCGAGCCGGTCACCCAGCATGTGGACCAGCCGTCCGCGGCAGTCCGCCCCCACGATCTCGATGAGGTCGGCGACGTCGGCCGGGTGCAGCGGCTCCACCAGCGCATGCACGCGGCCCGTATCGTTTTCGCTGACGGCCTGAATGATATCGTCGATGAAGTCCCGGCGCAGCCGACCGCCCTCCAGCACCTCGCGGGGCGCCAGGTCTTCCGGTCCGATCTCGATATCCGGCTGCTCGGTCATGTCAGGCTTATAACTCCTGCAAGGCCCAAGGAAACCCATTAACCCGCCTGTATGAAGCAATCAGTTCGGAATTTTCCGTCCGACTGCCTCGCAAGCGGGGCCTTTCCTCACAGACTAACGTCGCCGCCCGCCTCTGGCTGGCAGCAACTGTCTGATACGCTCAGGAATTTTTCTTGTATCTTATTCGATTGCCCGGAAGAGCAATGGTGCGGTCGAGAAGACTCGAACTTCCACGGGTTGCCCCACAGCGACCTCAACGCTGCGCGTCTACCAATTCCGCCACGACCGCACGATCATGGGGTGGAGGGGCGTATAACCAAACACGTCCCCCTGTTCAATAGGCAGATACGACTTGTTGCGTTTTTTCTGCCGTGGCAGTCTTCTCGCCGAATAACGACACCCAATTTTCCCGGACCATTTTTGAGAAATCAGCAGGGAAATTCGTATGATTACCCTCAACGTGAACGGCCAGACCCGCCAGGTCGATGTGAACCCGGAGACCCCCCTTCTCTGGGCGCTGCGGGATGATCTGAAGCTGACCGGCACCAAGTTCGGCTGCGGCATGGCGCAGTGCGGCGCCTGCACCGTGCATCTGGACGGCCAGCCCGTCCGGTCCTGCCAGTATCCGGTAAGCGCGGTGGGCGAGTCCGCCATCACCACCATCGAGGGCCTCTCCGGCCCGGTCGCCGAGGCCGTCCTCAAGGCCTGGCGCGACCTGGACGTGGTGCAGTGCGGCTACTGCCAGTCCGGCCAGATCATGTCGGCGGTCGCCCTCCTCAGCGAGACCCCCAAGCCGAGCGACGACGACATCGACGCGGCGATGGACGGCAACATCTGCCGCTGTGCCACCTATGTGCGCATCCGCAAGGCCATCAAGGCCGCATCCGCAACGCTGGAGGCCTGAGCCATGTACTTCGACAAGATCGCCACCGCCTCCCTGCCGCGCCCGGCCGCCCCGCAGGTGGACCGCCGCCGCTTCCTCGCCCTCTCCGGCGCGGGGCTGACGCTGGCGCTGGTGCCGAAATCGACGGCGCGCGCCGCCGAATCGACCACGCTCGCCACCGGGCTTGAGGCAACGCCCTTCATCCGCATCAGCCCGGACAACACCGTCACCGTGCTCGCCAAGCACCTGGAGATGGGTCAGGGCACCTGGTCGGGCCTTGCCACCATCGTCGCCGAGGAGCTGGACGCCGCGTGGGAGCAGATGCGCGTCGAGGGCGCGCCCGCCCGCGTGCCCGATTACGCCAACATCGCCATCGGCGGCCTCCAGGCCACCGGCGGGTCCACGGCCATCTTCAACTCCTGGGACCAGCTCCGCAAGGCGGGCGCCACCGCCCGCGCCATGCTGGTGAGCGCCGCCGCCCGCCAGTGGGGCGTGCCCGCCGCCGCGATCACGGTGGAGAACGGCATCGTCCGCCATGCGGCCAGCGGGCGCCAGGCCACCTTCGGCGAGCTGGCGGGCGCGGCCTCCCGCGAGGCGGTGCCCGCCGATGTGCGGCTCAAGGATCCGAAGGACTTCAAGCTGGTCGGCAAGCGCATCCACCGGCTGGACAACACCTCCAAGACCGACGGCACGGCCGTCTACGGCATCGACATGGCCCCCGAGGGCACCATGACCGCCGTCGTGCAGCGCGCACCGCGCTTCGGCGCCACGGTGAAGCGCTTCGACGCAGCGGCGGCCAAGGCGGTCCCCGGCGTCGTGGACGTGGTGCAGGTGCCGAGCGGCGTCGCCGTGGTGGCGAAGAACACCTGGGCCGCCCTCAAGGGCCGCGAGGCGCTCACCGTCGAGTGGGATGAGAGCAAGGCCGAGACGCGCAGCTCCGCCGAGCTGTTCGCCGCCTTCCGCGAGATGGCCGAGGCGGGCGAGAAGGCCCCGCGCAGCATGGTCGCGCAGGTGATCGGCAAGCCGGACGAAGCCTTCAAGTCCGCTGCCCGGGTGGTGGAGGCGACGTTCGAATTCCCCTACCTCGCCCACGCCTCCATGGAGCCGCTGACCGCCTGGGGCCGGCTGACGAAGGACGGCGCCGAACTGGCGGCGGGCTTCCAGTTCCACACGCTGGACCAGTCCAACGCCGCCCGCATCCTGGGCCTTGTCCCCGAGACGGTGACGCTCACCACCCTTGTCTCCGGCGGCAGCTTCGGCCGGCGCGCCAACTTCCAGTCGGACTACGTTAGCGAACTGGCCGAGGTGCTCAAGGCGACCGGCGGCAAGTACCCGGTGCGCCTCCTCTGGACCCGGGAGGACGACATCACCGGCGGCTACTACCGCCCGATGGCCGTCCACAAGGTGAAGGCGGGCCTCGACCGCCAGGGCAATGTCATCGCCTGGGACCAGACGCTGGTGCATCAGGGTCTCATGGCGGGCACCCCCTTCGCCCAGCCCGGCAAGCCGGACGGCGGCGCGGTCGAGGGCAACGCGCTGGAGCAGTACGCACTGCCCGCCGCGCGCCTCGTCTGGGTCGATCCCGAAGTGGGCGTGCCGGTGCTGTGGTGGCGCTCGGTCGGCCACACCCACAACGCCTACGTGAAGGAGGTGATGATCGACCAGCTGGCGCAGCTCGCCGGGCAGGACCCGGTCGCCTACCGCCTGAAGCTGCTGAAGGACCAGCCGCGCCTCGCCAATGTGCTGAAGGTGGCGGCGGAGAAGGCCGGCTGGGGCAAGCCGCTGCCGCAGGGCCGCTTCCGCGGCGTCGCGGTGCAGGAGTCCTTCCGCACCGCCGTCGCCCAGGTGGCCGAGATCAGTTGGGACGGCAAGGACTTCAAGGTGGAGCGCGTGGTCTGCGTCATTGACTGCGGTGTCGCCGTCAACCCGGATATCATCGCGGCCCAGATGGAAGGCGGCATCGGCTTCGGCCTTGGCGCGGCCCTCCTCAGCGAAATCACGCTGGACGGCGGCGCCGTCGAGCAGACCAACTTCGACGGCTATCAGGTGCTCCGCATGAGCCAGATGCCGAGGGACGTGGAGGTGCACATCATCCCCTCGGCCGAAGCGCCCACCGGCGTCGGCGAGCCCGGCGTGCCGCCCATCGCCCCGGCGGTGGCCAACGCCCTTGCCGCCGCCACCGGCAAGCGCCTCTACAAGCTGCCATTCGGCAACCAGAAACTGGCCTGACAGACCAGACCCGGCCTGACAGAAACGCCGATCCGCGCCGCCGCGGGTCGGCGTATCGCTGTGCGGCCCTGCCATCCCGTTTGCGTTTCGCCCGACCGGCCGCTATCCCTTCCGTCATGACCGTTTTTCAACCGGCCGGCCGGCCACACGGCGAGTACCGCTTCAGTCGCGCCAGCCTGCCCGGGGGCGGGCGGACAGGGCCGGTTCGTTACAATACGAGTTGCCTACCCGGTTCGGCCACCGCTATGACCGGTGCTGTTCTGCTGAGTACCCTGCCCCTGCGAGCAACTGAGGCGAGTGTGTCGCTGTGACTGTGATCCTTGACTTCCTGGCGCTCATCGGCCGCTTCGCGCTGGCCGGCCTCGCGTCCATCGGCCGTCTGGCCAGGTTCGCCGGTCTGGCCATCAGCCATGTGGTGCGACCGCCCTTCTATCCGTCCCGCGTGTTCGAGCAGATGCTCTCCATCGGCTACTTCTCGCTGCCGGTGGTGGGCCTCACCGCCTTCTTCACCGGCGCGGCGCTGGCCCAGCAGATCTACGTGGGTGGCTCCCGCTTCAACGCGGAGAGCGCGGTGGCGGCGGTCACGGTCATCGCCATGGTGCGCGAGCTGGGCCCGGTGCTTGGCGGCCTGATGGTGGCGGGCCGGGTCTCCTCCTCCATGGCGGCGGAGCTGGGCACCATGCGCGTCACCGAGCAGCTGGACGCCATGACCACCCTGTCCACCGACCCCTTCAAGTACCTGATCGTGCCGCGCATCGTGGCCTCGATCGTGGTGCTGCCCCTGCTCACGCTGGTGGCCAACATCATCGGCGTGCTCGGCGGCTTCCTCATCGCCACCGAGCGGCTCGGCTTCAACCCGGCCAACTACCTGAAGGTCACCCAGCAGTATCTGGAGACCGACGACGTCGTCTCCTCGCTGGTCAAGGCGGCGGTGTTCGGCTTCGTCATCGCGCTGATGGGCTGCTACCACGGCTTCAATTCCACCGGCGGCGCGGCGGGCGTCGGACGCGCCACCACCAACGCGGTGGTCTCGGCGTTCATCCTGATCCTGTTCACCAACCTCATCATCACGGTTCTGATGTTCGGCTCATGACAGACGCAGCCACCCCCAAGATCGCCCTCAGCGGCGTCTCCAAGCGGTTCGGCCCCAAGGTGGTGCTGGATGGCGTCAACCTGTCCGTCGACAAGAGCCAGAGCCTGGTCATCATCGGCGGCTCGGGCACCGGCAAGTCGGTGCTGCTGAAGTGCATCCTCGGCATCCTGCGGCCGGACGCGGGCGAGATCCGGGTGGACGGGCAGAACGTTGTCGGCCTGCGCGGCAAGGCCCGGCTCCAGATGCTGGACAAGTTCGGCATGCTGTTCCAGGGCGCGGCGCTGTTCGACTCCCTGCCAGTGTGGCGCAACGTCGCCTTCGGGCTGATGCAGGGCCACGGCATGAAAGCCCGGGAGGCCAAGGAGATCGCCATCGAGAACCTGCGCCGCGTCGGCCTGACCCCGGACGTGGCGGAGCTGCGCCCGTCGGAACTCTCGGGGGGCATGCAGAAGCGCGTCGGCCTTGCCCGCGCCATCGCCGCCAAGCCGGAGATCATCTTCTTCGACGAGCCCACCACCGGCCTCGACCCGATCATGGCGGACGTGATCAACGAACTGATCGTCGAACGGGTGCGGGATCTGGGCGCAACCACCATCACCATCACCCACGACATGGCCTCGGCCCGCAAGATCGCCGACCGCATCGCCATGCTCTACAAGGGTAAGATCATCTGGGAAGGCCCGGCCGACCAGATCGACAACAGCGGCAACCCGTACGTGGAGCAGTTCGTCCACGGCCGCGCCGAAGGCCCGATCCAGATGGACGTGCTGAAGGGCTGAAGGTTTTCTGTTTCAGAGGTTGTTTGCAGGGGGATCTTGATACCCCTGCACCCCCTGTCCGTTTTCGGGCCGCGCCTGACCGGTCCCGCAGCGCATGCAAGAGCCCCGCTTGCGCGATCCCCTTGATCCCTACTCTCACCTTGCCCATCCCCCTTGCCTTCGCTACTGTTCGCCCCGAACATTTAGAGAACATATACCATGGCAAAACCCCAGGTTCGCTACGTCTGCCAGTCCTGCGGCTCCATTCAGGCCAAGTGGATGGGCCAGTGCCCGGACTGTCAGGGCTGGAACACGCTCGAACAGGAGGCGGCTCCCACGGTCACGCCCTTCACCGCCAAGCACAACCTGCGCGGCGGCGGGCGGCGGATCGAGCTGGCCAGTCTGGCGAGCGAAATCGAGCCCGCGCCGCGCCGCCCGACCGGCATGGCCGAGTTCGACCGGGTGCTGGGCGGCGGCCTCGTGCCGGGCTGTGCGGTGCTGATCGGCGGCGACCCGGGCATCGGCAAGTCCACCATCCTGTTGCAGGCGGCGGCCCGCGTGGCCGACCGGGGCGGCTCGGTTGTCTACATCTCGGGCGAGGAGGCGGTGGATCAGGTGCGCCTGCGGGCGGACCGGCTCGGCGTGGCACAGAGCCCGGTGCAGCTCGGCGCGGCGACGGCGGTGCGGGACATTCTCGCCACCCTCGAGTCGCAGCCGGCCCCCGCCCTGCTCATCATCGATTCGATCCAGACGCTCTACTCGGACCAGCTTGAGGCCGCGCCCGGCACGGTGAGCCAGGTGCGCGCCGCCGCCCACGAGCTGATCCGCTACGCCAAGACCACCGGCGCGTCACTGGTGCTGGTGGGCCACGTCACCAAGGACGGGCAGATCGCCGGCCCGCGCGTGCTGGAGCACATGGTGGACACGGTGCTCTACTTCGAGGGCGAGCGCAGCCACGCCTTCCGCATCCTGCGCGCGGTGAAGAACCGCTTCGGCGGCACGGACGAGATCGGCGTGTTCGAGATGCAGGAGAAGGGTCTGGCGGAGGTCACCAACCCCTCCGCCCTGTTCCTCACCGACCGCGACCGGCCGGTCGCCGGGTCCGTGGTCTTTGCCGGGGTCGAGGGTACCCGCCCGGTTCTGGTGGAGATGCAGGCGCTGGTGGTGCGGGTGCCCTCGGGCGCCACGCCCCGGCGCGCCGTGGTCGGCTGGGATTCGGGCCGCCTGTCCATGATCCTCGCTGTGCTGGAGGCGCGGTGCGGCCTCGCCTTCTCCGGGCACGAAGTCTACCTCAACGTGGCAGGCGGCCTGCGCATCAGCGAGCCCGCGGCGGACATGGCGGTGGCCGCCGCCCTCGTCTCCGCCCTGCTCGACCGGCCCATGCCCAACGATCTTGTGGCCTTTGGCGAAATCGCCCTGTCGGGGGAGATCCGCCCCGTCTCCCAGAGCGCCGCCCGCCTGAAGGAGGCCGCCAAGCTGGGGTTTGCCCGGGCCTTTGTGCCGCCCCGGGGCAACAGTGGGCGCGAAATTGCCACGATTGAGTTCGGAAGCCTCGCCGGGCTTGTTGACCACCTGACGGCGGGGCTTTAACGACAGGACCTGATGACAGCGTTCGACATCTTCTTTTTTGTGATCGTCGGGCTTTCGGGCCTCTATGGCATCAGCCGCGGGCTGGTGCTGGAAGTCATGTCCGTCGGGGCATGGGTCGTGGCGATCCTTGCCCTCAAGGTCCTGTTCGCCCCGGTGTCGGAGTGGATGCGCCAGTCCATCGGCAGCGACGCGGGCGGCGACCTCGCCGCGCTGGTGCTGATCCTGCTCGTCACGGTGGCGCTGGTGCGCCTGGTGGCCTCGAGCCTGTCGCGCCGCGTCAAGGGCTCGGCGCTGGCCCCGCTCGACCGGCTGGGCGGCGGCGGCTTCGGCATGCTGCGCGGCCTCATCATCATCTGCTTCATCTACATGTTCATGGGCCTGTTCCTCGACCGGCACCAGCTGCCCAACTGGATCGGCGGGGCCAGGACCCACGAGGTGGTGGCCAACTCCTCCGATGCCCTGTCCGGCTTCATCGGCTGGGTCGGCCGCGAGCACGAGCATGACGGCGGCTACGGCTTCAGTGCCGGGGTCATCAATCCGGAAGTCCCGCCCCTGCAGGACGACGGCTACACCGACCAGCAGCGGCGCGAACTCAACGAGCTGTTCCAGAAAAGCGCCGAATACGAAGTCAAAATCTGAAGCGGCCGGCCTTCTAGCCCCGCGCCGTCTTGTGAAGCGTCTGATCCACCGCTAGGAAGCGTCTCATGGCACTGACGCTCTACAATACGCTCACGCGCACCAAGGAAGAATTCGTCCCCGCCAACGAAACGCGGGTGACCATGTATGTCTGCGGCCCCACGGTCTATTCCCGGGCGCACATCGGCAACGCCCGCCCGCCCGTGGTGTTCGACGTGCTGTTCCGGCTCCTGCGCCGCCGCTATGGCGAGGACGCGGTGGTCTATGCCCGCAACATCACGGACGTGGACGACAAGATCAACGCCGCCGCGCGGGCGCAGCAGGTGCCGATCAAGACCATCACCGACAAGTTCGAGGCCCTCTACCTTGAGGACATGGCGGCGCTGAACGTCATCCGCCCCACCATGGACCCGCACGCCACCACCCACATCCCGCAGATGATCGAGATGATCCAGCGGCTGATCCAGGGTGGCTTCGCCTATGAGGCCGAGGGCCACGTGCTGTTCAACGTGCCGACCTACCCGGACTACGGCCGCCTCTCCAACCGCAACCGCGACGACATGATCGCGGGCGCGCGCGTCGAGGTCGCCCCCTACAAGCGCGACCCGGCCGACTTCGTGCTGTGGAAGCCCTCGACGGACGACCTGCCTGGCTGGGACTCGCCCTGGGGCCGGGGCCGCCCCGGCTGGCACATCGAGTGCTCCGCCATGATCCGCACCCATCTGGGCGACAGCATCGACATCCACGCGGGCGGGCAAGATCTCATCTTCCCTCACCACGAGAACGAGATCGCCCAGTCCGTCTGCGCCACCGGCCAGCGTCTGGCGCGCTACTGGCTGCACAACGGTTTTCTTTCGATCGACTCGGAGAAGATGTCCAAGTCCATCGGCAACATCCTGCTGGTCTCGGACATTCTGGAAAGCGGCGTGCCGGGCGAGGTCATCCGCTTCGCCCTGCTCTCCGCCCACTACCGCCAGCCGCTGGACTGGAACGACCAGCTCATCGACCAGTCCAAGCGCACGCTGGACCGTCTCTACGGCCTGCTGCGCGGCGCGGACGTGGCGCCCGCACCTGACGCCCCCGCCGCCGTCGTCGAGGCGCTGGAGGACGATCTCAACACCCCGCTGGCGCTGGCGGCGCTGGCGAGGCTGGCGGACGAACGCGACCTGGCCGGCCTCAAGGCAGGCGCCGCGCTGCTGGGCCTGCTCCAGCAGGATGCCGAGCAGTGGTTCACCGGCGCCCGCGCCGGTGCCGGAATCGACGCCGCCACCATCGAGGCCAGGATCGCCGAGCGCGCCGCCGCCAAGAAGGCGCGGGACTTCGCCACCGCCGACCGCATCCGCGACGAGCTGAAAGCCGCCGGGGTCGCGCTGGAGGACGGCCCCCAGGGCACCACCTGGAAGTGGGCGTAAATCTGGTTGAGTGATTTGTTGCAGGGGACTCGGTCCCCTGCACCCCATTCGTTTTTCGGGCCGCGCGCGTGATGACGGGTGCGGCCCTTTTCTGTCAGAGGGATTGAACGGGCCGCGCCTGGTCACACTGTCCTGCCAGTCCAGAGAGCGCTGGAACCGCGGCCCAAAAACGAAAGGGGGTCTTGATGCAAGGGGGTCCGAGACCCCCTTGCATCAAGACCCCCTTGCATCAAGACCCCCTTGCAAAACCTGGATAAAATCTCCCGGATATAGCCCTTTGGACATTCGCCGGATCAATGCTTACATAGGCTTCATGTCCGACCAGCTTTACAATACCCGCATTCTGCGCCTTGCCGCTTCCATTCCCCATCAGGAGCGGCTGGAGGCACCTCAGGCCACCGTCCAGAAGGTCAGCCCCATCTGCGGCAGCCGCGTGACGGTGGACGTGGCGCTGGAGAACGGCGTTGTCGCCCGTTTCGGGCAGGAAGTGCGGGCCTGTGCGCTGGGTCAGGCCGCCGCCTCGCTGGTGGGGCGCGGCATCATCGGCCGCTCGGCGGCAGAGCTTTCCGCCCTGCGCGACGCCATGCGCGCCTTCCTTGCGGGCGAGGCCGTGGACTGGGCCGCCTATGAGGGCGGCCGCTGGGCGGATCTGGAGATTTTCGCCCCTGCCGTCGCCTTCAAGTCGCGCCATGGCTCGATCCTTCTGGCCTTCGAGGCGAGCGCCGAAGCGGCCCTGGAGGCCGAGCAAAAGGCCGAGGCCCCCGCCTGACGCGAATTCCGGCCACTGCGGCGTTGGAACACCTTGAGTCGCAGTTTGTTTTCTGCTTTACGCCCCGCCATGCCCTACGAAATCACCAAGGCTTTCCTGTTCGACGCCGCGCATCAGCTGGCGTCCAATGTCACGCCCGACCACATCTATGCGGGTGTGCACGGCCATTCGTTCGAGGCGGAGCTGGCCTTCGCGGGCGAGCCCGATCCCGAGACCGGCTGGCTGCGGGACCTGGGCGAGATCGACCGCATCCTGAATGGCATCCGCGACCAGCTCGATCACAAGTACCTCAACGAGGTGCCGGGTCTGGAGAAGCCGACGCTCGAGAACATCTGCGCCTGGATCTGGCAGCGGGTGAAGCCGGCCCTGCCCGAGCTGGTGCGCGTCACCGTCCGTCGCGGCTCCTTCCGCGAGGGCTGCACCTACACCGGCCCCTCGGCGTGACGCAGGCCCCTGGAGGGGCTCAGGGTTGTGGCCGGCAACCCGGCCTGAAATCCGGTCGGCCCTCCGGTTAAAACAACCGTCTCATTCAGTGCCAGACGAGGCTTGCGGCCGGTCGTCTGGCAGGTTACCTCCCGTCCATGGCTTCGCCCGAGATCGATCAACTGACCCAGATGCTTGCCAAGCTGCCCGGCCTCGGGCCGCGGTCGGCGCGGCGCGCCGTGCTCCACCTGCTGAAGAAGCGGGAGACGGTGCTGGTGCCGCTGATGGCGGCGCTGGCCAACGTCAACGAGCGGCTGACCACCTGCTCCGTGTGCGGCAACGTGGACACGCGCGACCCTTGCGGCGTCTGCCGGGACGAGCGGCGCGACCGCACGTCGGTTTGCGTGGTGGAGGAAGTGGCGGACCTGTGGGCGCTTGAGCGCTCGGGCCTGTTCCGGGGCGTCTATCATGTGCTGGGCGGCCGGCTTTCGGCGCTGGACGGCGTGCGTCCGGAGGATCTGGGCATCGACCGGCTGGTCGCGCGGGTGAGCGAGGGCGGCATCAGCGAGGTCATTCTGGCGATGAACGCCACGCTGGAGGGGCAGACCACCGCCCACTACGTGGCGGACCGGCTGGCCTCGACCGGCGTCAAGGTCACCCAGCTGGCGCACGGCGTGCCGGTGGGCGGCGAGCTGGACTATCTGGATGACGGCACCCTCGCCCAGGCGCTGAAAGCGCGCCTGCCGGTATGACCGCCGTGCAGGCGGGTACGCCGGGACTGAGCTCCGGGGGCCGCGCTCCGGGGCCGCGCTCCCGGGCCACCGGCGGCATCCTGCAAATTCAGCGCTTGCGCTTCGGGCGCGTGTGGCTGATCTTGAACCCTGAACCCCGTGCTCTTAGCTCTTGATCAACTCTTGTGTGCCAGTAAGGCGGAATATGGCCATTTTACCGATTATCGAAACCCCGGACCCGCGCCTGCGCGTCAAGTCCAAGCCTGTCGAGAAGGTTGACGACGCCCTGCGCCGGTTCATGGACGACATGCTGGAGACCATGTACGACGCCCCGGGCATTGGCCTCGCCGCCATTCAGGTGGGCGAGCCGATCCGCGTGCTCGTCATCGATCTTCAGGAGAACGACCAGAAGCAGCCCCGCTACTTCGTGAACCCGGAGATCCTCTGGGCGTCCGAGGAGCTGTCCTCCTACGCCGAGGGCTGCCTGTCCGTGCCCGACGTCTACGGCGACGTGGAGCGGCCGGCCCGCATCCGCGTTCGCTATCTGGACTACAACGGCGAACAGCATGAGGAGGAACTGGACGGTCTCATGGCCACGTGCCTCCAGCACGAGATGGACCATCTCGAAGGCGTTCTCTTCATCGACCACCTCTCCAAGCTGAAGCGCGACATGCTGCTGCGCAAGCTGGAGAAGAACCGTCGCCAGCGCGGCGCAGCCTAAGGCGCATGCACCGGGGGCCGGCCAGCACGAAAACGGAAGGGCGAGGCGGCGTGCCGCCTCCCCGACGCTGCGGGCTCGCCCTTCCGGCTGCCTGATGACGGCGGCGGGCCCTTGTCAATCAACCTCAGGAGAAACACCATCCATGCCTGGTCAGACTTCCGGCCTTACAGCCGATAGCCCGTCCGGCGATGCCGAAGGTGACAGTTACTGTTACAGTTACAGTCGCTCCGGCTTCCAGAAATCCGATTGCAGCGTCCTGCGCCTGATCAGGCGACCGGCCGGCGGCCGGCGGGAGCGGTCCAATGGCTGACCCCTTCCCGTGGACGGAACTGGTCATCGTCCTCCTTCTCATCGTTCTGAACGGCTTTTTCGCCATGTCGGAGCTGGCCATCGTGTCGGCCCGTCGCGTGCGCCTGCAAGTGCAGGCGGATGAAGGGGACAAGAGCGCCGCCCTTGCCATCCGGCTGGCGGAGGAGCCCACCCGCTTCCTCTCCACCGTCCAGGTCGGCATCACCATGGTGGGCGTGCTGACCGGCGCCTTCGGCGGCGCGGCCCTGTCGCGCCCGGTGGCGCACTGGCTGTCGGCCCTCCCCGGCGTCGGCCGCTATGCCGACAGCCTGGCCGTCGCCCTCGTCGTTGTGTTCATCACCTACCTGTCGCTCATCATCGGCGAGCTGGTGCCCAAGCGCATGGCCCTGAACCATGCCGAGAGCATCGCCCGCTTCGTGGCGCGGCCGATGGCGCTGCTCGCCCGGATCGGCGCGCCGATCGTGTGGCTGCTCCAGCGCTCGACCGAACTGGCACTCAAGCTGCTGGGCGTGAAGCCGCAGGAGCAGCAGGTCGTCTCCCAGCAGGAGGTGCGCTCGCTCATCGCCGAGGGCACCGAGGCCGGCGTGTTCGACCGCGACGAGAAGGACATGCTGGAGGCGGTCATCCGCGTCTCGGACCTGCCCGTGCGCGCCCTGATGACGCCCCGCCCCGAACTGTTCTGGCTCGACATCAACGACAGCATCGAGGCCATCCGCCAGGAGGTTGAGGACAGCGGCCGCAGCCGCTTCCTCGTCTGCGAAGGTGACCTCGATCAGTTCATTGGCATCGTCGAGGCCAAGGACCTGCTCGGCCAGTGCCTCAAGGGCGAGGCCCTTGACCTGCGCGCCCGCCTCAAGACCCCGCCGGTGGTCCACGAGTCCACCCGCGTGCTCAAGGCATTCGAAACACTGCGCCAGAGCGGCATCCACGTCGCCGTCGTCGTCAACGAATACGGCGGCGTCGAAGGCGTCGTCTCGGCCACCGACATCCTGGCCGCCATCGGCGGCGGCCTGCCGGAGGAAGACGAACTGGCGCGGCCGGACATCGTCCAGCGCGAGGACGGCTCCTGGTTCATCGACGGCCGCACCGCCATCCACGAGGTGGAACGGGCGCTGGGCCGCGATGACCTCTCCGGCCATGGCGACTACACCACCCTCGCCGGCTTCCTGCTCTGGCAGCTGGAACACCTGCCCGACGTGGCGGAAACGGTCGAGTGGGAAGACCTCTGCTTCGAGGTGGCCGACATGGACGAACACCGCATCGACAAGGTGCTGGTGCGCCAGCGCAACCAGACCGCAGCGTAGCGGTCGGGTTGGCGGATTTCTGATGATTGCAGGAGGGTCGCGGACCCTCCTGCACCTCCCTTTCCCTTTTCGGGCCGTGCGTGAGACGAAGGGCAGCGTCCTCTGGACGTTGTGTTATCGGGCTGCGCCCTTTGCGCGCTTTCCCGCTGGTCCAGAGAAGGCGGCCGGTGCTGCCAGATGCGCTCCGATCCTTGATAGGAAGGCGCAGGAGGGCCCAAGGCCCTCCTGCAGACCAGACCCTCCAATCAAAAAAGGGCCGCGCCCTTCATCAAGGACACGGCCCTTTGAAACGTAAGGGGGTCGCAGGGGGATTATAAATCCCCCTGCATTCCAAAAGCCGAAGGCTTTATCCCTTCGAACCGGGATCGCTCAATCCACGAACGGGTCGCGGACGAGGATGGTGTCCTGCCGTTCCGGCGAGGTGGAGAGCAGGTCGACCGGGCACTCCACCAGTTCCTCGATGCGGCGGATGTACTTGATGGCCTGCGCGGGCAGCTGGGCCCAGGAGCGGGCGCCTGCGGTTGACTCGCGCCAGCCCTCGAAGGTTTCGTAGACCGGCTCGACGCGGGCCTGGTCGGCGATGCGTGCCGGGAAGCGGTCGATGGTCTTGCCGTCCAGCTTGTAGCCGACGCAGATCTTCAGTTCGTCGAGGCCGTCGAGCACGTCCAGCTTGGTCAGCGCCAGGCCGGTGATGCCGCCCACGGCGATCGACTGGCGCACCAGCACCGCGTCGAACCAGCCGCAGCGCCGCGCCCGGCCGGTGACGGTGCCGAACTCGTGGCCGCGCTCACCGATGATGCGGCCGATTTCGTTGTCCTGTTCGGTCGGGAACGGGCCAGCGCCCACGCGGGTGGTGTAGGCCTTGCAGATGCCGAGCACGTAGTCCAGCGCCGCCGGGCCGAGGCCGGAGCCGGTGGCCGCCTGCCCTGCCACCGTCTGCGACGAGGTGACGAACGGATAGGTGCCCATGTCCACGTCGAGCAGGATGCCCTGCGCGCCTTCGAACAGGATGCGCTTGCCCGCCTTGCGGGCCTCGTTCAGCGTCTGCCACACCGGCTTGGCGAACGGGGTGATGAACGGCGCGATTTCCTTCAGCTCGGCGAAGAGCTGGTCGCGGTCGATCTCCGGCTGGCCGAACCCGGCGCGCAGCGCGTTGTGGTGGGCGAGCAGGCGGTCGATCTGGCCCGAGGCGGCGTCCAGGTTCTCCAGGTCGCACACGCGCAGCGCGCGGCGGCCCACCTTGTCCTCGTAGGCCGGGCCGATGCCGCGACGGGTGGTGCCGATCTTGGCAGCGCCCGAGGCGTCCTCGCGCAGGGCGTCGAGGTCGCGGTGGCACGGCAGGATGAGCGGGCACTGTTCGGAGATGTGCAGGTTCTCCGGGGTGATCTCCACGCCCTGGGCGCGGATCTTCTCCACCTCCGACTTCAGCGCCCACGGGTCGAGCACGACGCCGTGGCCGATGACGCTGAGCGTGCCGCGCACGATGCCGGAGGGCAGCAGGGACAGCTTGAAGGTCTTGTCGCCGATGACCAGCGTGTGGCCCGCGTTGTGACCGCCCTGGAAGCGCACCACCACGTCGGCGCGTTCCGACAGCCAGTCAACGATCTTCCCCTTGCCTTCGTCGCCCCACTGGGCGCCGACAACCACTACGTTGGCCATGACTACTCTCTTTCCTTGCCAATCGAAGGGACGCCGGGCGCACCCGGCCGCCAGCCCTCCACGCCCGCGCCTTTTGCCTCGCGCGCGTGCGGGACTGGCTATCCCGCCTGGTTAGACCATGTGAATCTTTCGCCCGTCCCAGTAATGGCTGCACCGCTGGGCGCGGGCCGCCTCGTGGGGATCGCCCTGTTCCAGACCGCGCACGACGGCCCAGCCTTCCTCGCGCAGCCGCTCCACGTCCTTCTGCGGCGTGCCGAAGGCGAGGTACAGGCGCGGCAGCACCTCGACGCCCTGCCCTGCTTCCACCAGCCCGTCCAGATAGAGGGAGAAGCCGACCGCCGGTTCCTCGCTGGTCCCGTTCCGCTCCAGGCCGTTCTGGCCCGGATCCGGCTTGCGGATGACATAGGCGCCGCCCCGGCCCACCTCGCCGCGAATGCCCTTGGCGAACAGCGAGAAGCCGATCCACGTCTGGTAGGCGAAGCCCCGGGTCTCGCCGGGGTCCACCGTCACGCCGAGGCGCTCGTCCTCCGGCAGGTCCCGGGCGAGTTTGGCCAGCACGCCGAGGCGCTCGCGCGCGATGGCGGGCATCCCGGGCACGCTGGCGATCACTTCTTCGGCGTGGGCGAGATCGCCGGTCGCCTCAAGGAGGCCGCGCCACACGGCGGGGTGCGGCAACTGGGCGACGGCGGCGGCGTCCTTGGCGTCCAGCGCCCTGGCGGCGGCCGCGATGACCAGCGGCTCAAGCCCCAGCGCCGCCCCGATGCCGGGGATGAGGTCCGGCAGCACGAAATCGATGTTGACCGCGTCCAGCCCGAGGCCGAGCAGGCCCGAGAGCGCCAGCCCGGCGATCTCGGCCACCGCTTCCGGGCTGTCGGTGCCGATCAGCTCCGCGCCCGCCTGCATGAACTGGCGGTCGGCGCGCAGCTGGGAGCCCTTGATCCGCAGCACCGGCCCGGCATAGCTCAGGCGCAGCGGCCGGGCGTAGTGGCCGAGGCGCGTGGCGGCGACGCGGGCGATCTGCCCGGTCACGTCCGAGCGCACGGCGAGCGGGCGCTGGCTGATGGGGTCGGTCAGGCGGAACAGGTCCGAGGGGCGCGCCGCGCCGAAGCCCCGCGTCAGGGTTTCCTCGAACTCCACCAGAGGCGTGCCGACCCGCTCGTAGCCGTAGGAGGCCAGGTGGTCGAGCAGCATTCGCAGCAGCCGCGCCTCGGCTTCCGCCTGCGGCGGCAGCACGTCGCGCAGTCCTTCCGGCAACAGGCCAAGAGACAGCGAGTCGGTCACGCGAGTTTTTCCCATTCTGGTTCGGACCAAGCCATAAACGCTCGGCCCTGCCATTCACACCAAAGCCGCTCGCCCGATTGAGGCCGGGCGAACGGCTTTTAGTCCCTTCAGGCCGCAAAGGCCAGCGTTAGAAGGTCCCGCTTCAGAACGTCAGCGCCTTCACTTCGCGCACGTGCGGCACGTCCTTCAGCTGGGCCACCAGCCACTCCGGCACCGGGCTGTCGAGCGAGAGCAGCACGATGGCCTCGCCACCGGCGGCGCGGCGGCCGAGGTGGAAGGTGCCGATGTTCACGTTCGCCTCGCCCAGCAGCGAGCCGAGGCGGCCGATGAAGCCCGGCTTGTCCTCGTTGATGACGAAGAGCATCGGGCCGGCCAGGTCCGCTTCCACCTTGATGCCGAACATCTCGACGAGGCGCGGCTCGCAGTTGGAGAACAGGGTGCCCGCCACCGAGCGCTCGCCCTCGTCCGTCTTGACGGTGAGGCGCACCAGGGTGTGGTAGTCGCCCTCGCGGTCATGGCGCACGTCGGAGACGTCGATGTTGCGGTCCTTGGCGATGAACGGCGCGTTGACCATGTTCACCGTGTCGGAGTGCTGCTTGAACAGGCCGGCGAGGATGGCGGCGGTCACCGGCTTGGTGTTCAGCTCGGCGATATTGCCTTCGTACTCCACCGTCACCGCCTGCACGTTGCTCACCAGCTGGCCCGCCAGGGCGCCCAGCTGTTCGGCCAGCTTCATGTAGGGGCGCAGCTTCGGCGCTTCCTCCGGCGTCAGCGACGGCACGTTGAGCGCGTTGGAGACGCCGCCCGTGGTCAGGTATTCGGCCATCTGCTCGGCCACCTGGATCGCAACGTTGATCTGGGCCTCGGTGGTCGACGCGCCCAGGTGCGGGGTGCAGATGAGGCCCGGGGTGCCGAACAGCGGGTTGTTCTTGGCGGGCTCCTCGACGAACACGTCAAGCGCCGCACCGGCGATGTGGCCGGACTCCAGCAGGTCCTTCAGGGCCGCTTCGTCCACGAGGCCGCCACGGGCGCAGTTGATGATCCGCACGCCCTTCTTGGTCTTGGACAGGTTCTCCCGGCTCAGCACGTTGCGGGTGCTGTCGGTCAGCGGGGTGTGCAGGGTGATGAAGTCGGCGCGGGCCAGCAGGTCGTCCAGCGTCACCTTCTCGATGCCCAGATCCTGCGCGCGCTCCGGCGTCAGGAACGGATCGTAGCCGATCACCTTCATCTTCAGGCCCTGGGCACGGTCGGCGACGATCGAGCCGATGTTGCCGCAGCCGATGATGCCCAGCACCTTGCCGGTCAGCTCCACGCCCATGAAGCGGTTCTTCTCCCACTTGCCCGCCTGGGTCGAGGCGTCGGCGGCGGGAATGTCGCGGGCCAGCGCGAACATCAGGGCGATGGCGTGCTCGGCGGTGGTGATGGAGTTGCCGAACGGCGTGTTCATCACGACGATGCCCTTGGCGGTCGCGGCGGGCACATCCACGTTGTCGACGCCGATGCCGGCGCGGCCGATCACCTTGAGGTTGCCCTTGGCCGCAGCCTCCAGGACGTCCTTGGTCACCTTGGTCGAGGAGCGGATGGCGAGGCCATCATACTGGCCGATCACCTCGATCAGCTGCTCCTTGGTCAGGTCGAAGCGCTCGTCCACCTCGATCCCGCGGGCGCGGAAGATCTCCGCGGCCTTCGGCGACATTTTGTCAGAAATCAGAACCTTAGGCATGTTTCTTCGTCCTCTACCTCAGGAACTCGACTGCCCGCTCGCGGCAAAATTCGAGTCCTCACCGGGGTGGTGGCCGCCTGCGACCCTCATGCAGGCGGCGCGCCCCTGATCCTTGAAAAATCGGGAATTGGGTCAGGCGGCCTTGGCGCTCAGCTCGGCCTTCACCTGGGCGAAGGCCCAGTCGAGCCAGGCGGTCAGCGCCTCGACGTCGGCGGTCTCGACCGTCGCGCCGCACCAGATCCGCAGGCCCGCCGGGGCATCGCGGTAGCCGTTGATGTCGTAGGCAACGCCCTGCTTCTCCAGCAGCGCGGCGATAGCCTTCGGCACGCCCGCCTGCGCTTCCTTGTCGAGACCGGCGAACCACGGATCGACGATCTTCAGGCACACGCTGGTGCAGGAGCGGATGGCCGGGTCGGCGGCCAGGTTTTCCACCCAGTCGGTGCGGTCCACCCAGGCTTGCAGCGCCTTGAAGTTGGCTTCCGAGCGGGCGATCAGGCCCTTGGCGCCGCCCACCGAGGCCGCCCAGTCGAGCGCGTCCAGATAATCCTCGACGCACAGCATGGACGGGGTGTTGATGGTCTCGCCCTGGAAGATGCCCTCGATCAGCTTGCCGTTCTTCGTCATGCGGAAGATCTTCGGCAGCGGCCAGGCGGGCTTGTAGGTCTCAAGCCGCTCGACGGCGCGCGGGGAGAGGATGAGCACGCCGTGCGCGCCCTCGCCGCCCAGCACCTTCTGCCAGGAGAAGGTGACCACATCGAGCTTGGTCCACGGCAGGTCCATGGCGAACGCGGCCGAGGTGGCGTCGCAGATGGTGAGGCCCTGGCGGTCGTCCTTGATCCAGTCGCCGTTCGGCACGCGCACGCCCGAGGTGGTGCCGTTCCAGGTGAACACCACGTCGGTGTCCGTATCGACCTTGGTCAGGTCCGGCAGCGCGCCATAGGGGGCTTCGAGCACGGTGGCGTCCAGCTTCAGCTGCTTCACCACGTCGGTGACCCAGCCGGAGCCGAAGGATTCCCAGGCCAGCATGGTGACGGGGCGGGCGCCGAGCAGCGACCACAGCGCCATTTCCACGGCGCCGGTGTCGGAGGCGGGCACGATGCCGATGCGGTAGTCAGCGGGAACGCCGAGGACTTCGCGGGTCTTGTCGATGGCGGCTTTCAGCTTCGCCTTGCCGATCTTGGCGCGATGCGAGCGGCCGAGCGGCGCGTCCTTCAAGGCGTCCACGGTCCAGCCGGGGCGCTTGGCGCACGGACCGGACGAGAAATTCGGATTGGTGGGGCGAATGGCAGGGGTCGCTGCCGCAGTGGCGGCAGGGGTATTCGTCGTCATGATGTTTCTCTCCTTCCAGAGAGCACGCGCCTCGTTGGGGAGGCGTGGCCCGCCGCCCAAAGCGCAGATTTGAAGCGACCCGTCAACGGAAAATTTTCGGCGAGCCCCCGCCACACGGTCAGGGCGCCCTCTTTTCCCGCCATTGCCCGGCCCTGCCCGAAACTTCAAAAGGAACTTGAAATTTATAATTTATAGATTTGATATAAAACGTGTTTTAAGTTTTCAGTTCATCCCGACCCATGGCTGCTCCGGGGTTTAATTTATGCAACTTAAATTCTCCACCCTCTCCTTTCGGACAGCCTCGCCGGGGCACGCTGGCATAGCACGCCACTCCCCCTTCACGCCCCGCCCGCGCCGCCACCGGCCCCCTGCAGCGCGCCCGGCGACGCCTCGACTCGGAAGCAGCGGACCACGGAAACCATGTTGGCACCCCCTCGGCGATCCGTCGCGCGCCGGTTCCCTTTCCGGCCAGGATTCGCTACGCATGGGTCATGCGGGTTACAGCTGTTTTCGGGGGCAGAGCCGTTCTCCGGCTCTTGGGGGTCATGTTGCTGGCGTCTCTCGCCGCGTGCGGCGGCGGGTCGAAGCACCGCCCTCTGCCGCGTCCGCCGGTCGCCCGGCCGCTGCCCGCGCCCGACCTCAACGCGCCCTCCACCGCCACTATCCAGCAGCAGCTCGCCGCGCTGCGCGCCAACCCGGCCCTGTGCCAGTCGCTGCTCCGGCAGACGAAGGGCCTGACGGTCGAGCCGCTGAAGGACTGGCAGGACGCGCCCCAGTGCGTTGTCACCAACACGTCGCGCATGCTGGAGGCCCTGGTGCTGCCGGACCGCAAGCTGCCCCTCACCTGCCCGATGATCGCCGGCTACCACCTGTGGGTGCGGGAGAGCGTGGTGCCCGCCGCCCGCAAGCACTTCGGCCAGAGCGTCCAGAAGATCGAGACGTTCGGCAGCTATGCCTGCCGCAACCGCAATGGCTAGTCCGCGGCGCCCGTCTCGGAACATGCCAGCGCCAATGCGCTCGATGTGGCGGGGTTCGTCCTCGGCGATGGCCGCCGCATCCGGGTGAAGGCGGACTGGTCCAGCAGCAACGCCGCCGTCCGCGCCTTCCTGCGGGACGTACACCGGGACGCCTGCCGGTACTTCTCCATCGTGCTCGGCCCCAAGGCGGACGCCTACCACAAGGACCACTTCCATCTGGACATGGGCCGCTGGCGCAAGTGCCAGTGAGGCGCACGCGCGGCACTCCCGCGCCCCGCCCGCGTTGAGGCTCTCACACGCCTGTCGGGCGAGATCCTGAAAGGGAGTTGCAGCCATGGATGCCGAACGTGTCGCCAAGCTGCTGGGCTGGTTCAGCATCGGCCTCGGCGTTGCCGAGATCGTCTCCAACCGCACGATCGCCCGCGCGCTCGGCATCGGCGCGGACAAGCACGAACTGGTCAAGTCCTTCGGCATCCGCGAGATCGCCAACGGCGTCGGGCTGCTCTCCACCCCCCGCCCGGCGCGCTGGATGTGGACCCGCGTCATCGGCGACGCGACGGACCTCGCTGCCCTGATGCCCGCGCTTCAGGTGGAGAACCCCCGGCGCCGCTGGGCGACCTATGCGTTCGCGGGGGTTCTGGCCCTCACCGTCGCCGACATCCTCTGCGCCCGCCAACTGGCGCGCCCTGCGTCAGGCGACGGGCCGGCCTGAGACCGTATCCCGGATCAGGTTTCCGCCATAACCCGTTGAAAATAAAGGTTACGCCAGCTTCACCAGCGGCCACAGGTGGTTGAGCGGACCGTGGCCCCGGCCCAGCCCCGGCGCGGTGCGGATGGCTTCCTCCACATAGCGGCGGGCCCGCTCGCAGGCGCCGTGCAGCTCCAGCCCCTGGGCGAGGCCTGTGGCGATGGCCGAGGCCAGCGTGCAACCGGTGCCGTGGGTGTGGGCAGTGTCGAAGCGCGGGCCGGTGATGACGATGACCTTGTCGGCCGTCATCAGCACGTCCTCCACGATCTCGCCCTTCAGGTGCCCGCCCTTCACCAGCACGGCCTTCGGACCCAGATCGAGGATCGCGCGGCCGGCCGCCATCATGTCTTCCTTCGTGGCGATGGTCCGGCCCGAGAGCAGCTCGGCCTCGGGCACGTTGGGCGTCACCAGCGCCGCCAGCGGGAGCAGCCGCGTCCGCAGCGCCTCGACGGCATCATCCGCCAGCAGCCCTGCCCCGCCCTTGGCCACCATCACCGGGTCGATCACCAGCGGCAGGCCCTGCGCCCGCGCCTTCAGCTCCTCGGCCACCGCCTCGATGATCCCGGCGTTCAGCAACATGCCGGTCTTGATGGCGTCCGCGCCGATGTCGTCCAGCACCAGCGTCATCTGCTGGCGCACGAACTCGGGCGGCACGGCATGAATGCCGAAAACCCCTTCGGTATTCTGGGCGGTGAGCGCCGCTATGGCGGTCATGGCATAACCGCCAAGCACGGTCACGGCCTTGATGTCCGCCTGAATCCCTGCGCCGCCGCCGGAATCCGATCCTGCAACAATCAGCACCCGCCCGCGCGGGCGGGCCACATCGTCGTCATGCATGTCAGTCATGCATGGGTCTTTACGGCCTCACAGACCTCCTGAACAGCCTCCTTGACCAGGATTTCGTCATCGGCCTCGGCCATGACGCGAATGAGCGGCTCCGTGCCCGACTTGCGGATGACCAGACGGCCCCGCCCGTTCAGCCGCTGCTCCACCGCCGCGACGACCGATTTCACCTCGGCGTTTTCCAGCGGCTGCCCGCCGTTGAAGCGCACGTTCTGAAGCAGCTGCGGATAGGGCTCGAACACGCGGGTCACCTCGGAGGTGGCCCGGCCCTCTTCCACGATGCAGGCCAGCACCTGCAACGCAGCGATGATGCCGTCGCCGGTGGTGGCGTAATCGCTGAGAATGATGTGGCCGGACTGCTCGCCGCCCACGTTGTAGCCCTGCGCGCGCATGGCCTCCAGCACGTAGCGGTCGCCCACCCTGGTGCGGAGCATATGCAGGCCCTGGCGCTCCAGGTGCCTCTCCAGCCCCAGGTTGGACATCACCGTCGCCACCAGGCCGTTGCCCTTCAGGCGGCCGGCCTTTGCCCAGCTGTCGGTGATGAGGCCCATCAGCTGGTCGCCATCCACCACCCGGCCCTTTTCATCGACGATGATGAGCCGGTCCGCGTCGCCGTCCAGCGCGATGCCGATGTGGGCCCCCGTCTCCACCACCTTGGCGGCCAGCGCCTGCGGAGCGGTCGAGCCCACCTTGTCGTTGATGTTGAAGCCGTTGGGCGACACGCCCAGCACTTCCACCTCGGCGCCCAGCTCCCAGAACACCGAGGGGGCCACGTTGTAGGCCGCGCCGTTGGCGCAATCGAGGGCGATCTTGAGCCCGTCGAGGCGCAGGTGCGGCGGGAAGGTGGACTTGGCGAAGTGGATGTAGCGCCCGCGCGCATCCTCCAGCTTGCGGGAGCGGCCCAGCTTGGCGGGCTCCGCCAGCACCTGGCAGAGATCCGAGTCAATCAGCGCCTCGATCTCCTCCTCCTGCTCGTCGGAGAGCTTGTAGCCGTCCGGGCCGAACAGCTTGATGCCGTTGTCATGGTACGGGTTGTGGGAGGCGGAGATCATCACGCCAAGGTCGGCGCGCATGGACTTGGTCAGCAGCGCCACCGCCGGGGTCGGCATCGGCCCCACCAGCACCACATCCATGCCCACGGACGTAAAGCCCGCCACCAGCGCCGTTTCCATCATGTAGCCGGACAGGCGGGTATCCTTGCCGATCACCACCCGGTGCTTGTGGTTGCCACGCAGGAACCGGTGACCGGCGGCCATGCCCACCTTCATGGCCATTTCGGCGGTCATGGGCGACGTGTTGGTCAGTCCGCGGATGCCATCGGTCCCGAAGTACTTGCGTGCCATGGATGTTCCCTCGAATAATGCGCGAGCCTGCCCCATCCCGCGCGAATGTTCTGCGCTGACACTGTTTCCTAGTGCCGTTATAGAGCGGATCAATACCAAAGCGTACCAAGCAGGCGCCGTTTTCGGTGTCTGGTATCGCCCCTTGGGCTTAACCTTGAGTGAACATAGCCGAGAGGCGAGGAGTTTTGTTCCGTGTCTACCCTCATCTCAGCTCTATCCGGTGCAATCGATACGCTGGCGGCCCGGGTCTTTGCCCGGGTCCCGCTGTTCGGCGTCGAGGTGGAGGGCATCGTCCTGTGGCTGGCGGCCCCGATGGTGCTGTTCACCTTCTATCTGGGTTTTCTGAACCTGCGCGCGCTGCCGCTGTCGCTGCGGGTGGCCCGGGGCCACTTCCACGACCCTGACGCACCGGGCACGGTCAGCCAGTTCGCCGCCCTGTCCACCGCCCTTTCGGGCACGGTCGGCCTCGGCAACATCGCGGGCACGGCCATCGGCATCAGCATCGGCGGGCCGGGCGCGGTCTTCTGGATGTTCGTCATCGGCTGGTTCGCCATGTCCCTGAAGATGGCGGAAGTGACGCTCGGCCTGCGCTACCGGGTGGAGCACGCGGACGGCTCGGTGAGCGGCGGGCCGATGTACACCCTCTCGCGCGGCCTCGCGCAGCTGGGGCTGGAGCGCACGGGCCGGTTCCTCGCCCTGTTCTATGCCATCTGCGCCCTTGGCGGCGCCATTCCGCTGTTGCAGGTCAACCAGTCCTACGCGCAGGTGAGCGCGGTCACCGGCCTTGGCAATGGCTGGGCCTACGGCATCTTCATGGCGGTTGCGGTGGCCGCGGTCGTCGTCGGCTCCATCGGCTGGATCGCCAAGGTCACGTCGCGGCTGGTGCCCGCCATGTGCCTGTTCTACCTGGCGGGCTGCGCCGCCATCCTCCTGCTGAACGCGGACGCCCTCCCCGCCGCCCTCGCCACCATCATCCGGGAGGCCTTCGCGGCGGACAGCGTGGCGGGCGGCGCCATCGGCGCCTTTGTCGTCGGCATGCGCCGCACGGTCTACTCCACCGAGGCGGGCATCGGCTCGGCGGTTATCGCCCACTGCGCCGCCAAGACGCGCGAGCCGGTCTCCGAGGGGCTGGTGGCGCTGATCGAGCCGTTCATCGACACGATCCTCATCTGCACCATCACCGGCGTCGCCATCGTGGTTGCCGGCACCTACACCCAGGGCCATGAGGGCGTGGCCATCACCTCGGCGGCCTTCGCCACCGTCGCCCCCTGGTTCCCCCTTGTGCTGGCGGTCGCGGTTTTTCTGTTCGCCTATTCCACCCTCATTTCCTGGGCGTACTACGGCCTTCAGTCCTGGTGCTTCCTGTTCGGCCACTCAAAGGCCAACCGCACCGCCTACCTGCTCCTTTACTGCGCCCTGCTGCCGTTCGGCGCGGTGCTCGACCTGGGCCGGGTGGTCAGCCTGATCGACAGCATGTTCTTCCTGATGGCGGTCCCCAACGTCATCGGCCTCTACCTGCTCGCGCCCCAGCTGAAGGGCATGGTGAACGACTATATGCGGCGCGTGAAATCGGGCGAGATCCAGCCCACGGTCTGAGCCGCGCGCCGCCGCTGCACCACTGCTGCACCACTGCTGCCACTTCACCTTCAGCCCCGCCACTGGCGGGGCTTTTGTCACCCCGTGCCCGGCGCGAGGCGGGGCGGAGACCTTTCATTTCATCCCGCGTTTTATCTCCCATCCATCTGGTAGAGAAAAAGGCGGCCATGCCATGGATGCCCTGACGACCATTCTCATCGCGGCCTTCTGTCTGGGCGTGATCCTGGCCTTTGTCGCTTCCATCGTCTACGTGCGCCGCCAGCGCCTGCGCGAGGCGCGGCAGCTGGCCGAGCTTGCCGAGAACCGCCGCTTCTACCTCGCCCTCATCGACAACAACCTGGACACGCTTGCCGTTGCCGATGCGGACGGCCGCCTGCGGTTCTACAACAAGTCCCTGGTCGATCTGCTGGGCTTCTCGCCCGAGTCCCTGCGGACCACGGACTTCCGCGTTCACATCCACCCCGAGGACCGCCCGCGGTTCGACCAGCAATGGCAGGATCTGCTCGAGGGCAAGGACCCGGTGAACTTCGACCCCTTCCGCTACGCGGACATCTGGGGCAACTACCACTGGAAGCGGTTCATCACCCGCAACATGCTGGATGACCCGGACATTCGCGGCCTCATCCTCTCCTCCAGCGACATCACCGACCTCATCGAGACCATGGACGCGCTGCGCCTGACCGAACAGCGCATCCGCGTCGCCCTGAACGGCGCGGACATCGCGGTGTTCAACCTGGATCTGGCGGGACAGTTCACCTGGGTGTTCAATCCGCTGTTCGGCCACACGGTCGAGTTTCTCATGGGCAAGACGGGAGACGATCTGTTCCCGCCGCACTGCGCCGAGCGGTTCGATGCCATGCGCCGCCGGGTCATCGCCGAAGGCGGCAACGTGACCGACGAGCTCGACTACCTGGAGGACGGGGAGCGGCATATCCTGTCGGTGCAGATGGAGCGGCTGGTGGACCCGAACGGGCGGGTCGTCGGCGTCGTGGGCTCGGCCGCCGACATCACCCGGCTGCGGACCGGCTACGAGAAGGTGCAATCCGCCCATCGCATGGAGGCCATCGGCAAGCTGACCGGCGGCATCGCCCACGATTTCAACAACCTGCTGGCCGTGATCGTGGGCAACCTGGAGCTGCTGAAGGACCATGTCTCCGCCAACCCAGAGCTGAGCCATTTCGTCGATCTGGCGCTGGGCGCCGCCGACCGGGGCGCCGGGCTGACCCGGAGCCTCCTCGCCTTCGCCCGCAAGCAGTCGCTGGACATCAGCCTCGTCGACCCCAACCGGGTGCTGGCGGAGATTGCCGAGCTGATGCGCCGGTCGCTGCCGCCGACCATCCGCCTCGTCTTCGATGCAGCGCCCACGGTCTGGCCGTGCCGGGCCGACCCCGGGCAGTTGCAGAACGCCATCATCAACCTGGTGGTCAACTCCCGCGACGCCATGCCGGACGGCGGCACCATCACCATCTCCACCAGCAACACCCGGCTGGACCGGGACGAGGACCGGTCCCTGCCCGCTGACGTGGAAACGGCCGACTATGTGCTCATCTGCGTGGCCGACAACGGCACCGGCATGACGCCCGACGTGCTTGAGCACGTCTTCGAGCCGTTCTTCACCACCAAGCCGGTCGGCGTGGGCAGCGGCCTTGGCCTGCCCATGGTCTACGGGTTCGCCAAGCAGATCGGCGGCCACCTCACACTCGACTCCGCGCCGGGCAAGGGCACCCGGGTGTGCTTCTATCTGCCGCGCGAGCGGGCCGCCGTCAGAGCGCTGGCGCGGGGCCCCGAACGGGGGCCGCTGCCGCCGGTCCGGGGCGCGACCATTCTTGTCGTCGATAACAACGAGGACATCCGCACGCTGACAGCCGCCCTGCTGCGGCGTTCCGGGTATCGCATCGTGGAGGCCGAAAGCGGCGCGGCGGCGATCGACCGCCTCCGCTCGGACGAGTCGATCGCCCTGCTCATCACCGACATGCTGCTCGGCCCCGGCCCCAACGGCATGGAGGTGATCCATCAGGCGCGCGCCCTGCACCCCGATCTGCCGGTGGTGCTGATGTCCGGCTACACAGAGACGTCGGAGGCGAACAGACTGGCCCGTCCGCCCGACATGCCGCTGCTGCGCAAGCCCTTCCGCCGGCAGGAACTGGAGGCCATGGTCAACGAGGCGCTGGCCAAGGCCGCCAGACCCGATCTCCGGGGCCTCACCGGCAGCGGCGGGCGTCAATAACCGCCCGCCTGCCCGTCCTTTCGCATCTCCGAGGCCGCCCAGTAGACGCCGTCCTCGGTGCGCAGGATCGCCTGGTAGCCGCCCACGTCCTCGCCGCCCACCTTGATCACGTGGCCGCGCTTGCGGAGTTCGGCGATGGTCTTGTCCGAATAGCCGTGCTCCAGGAACAGCGTGTTGGGCGCGCCCTCATCCGCGTTGCCGGGGTTCGGCCCGCCGATATGCCGCCAGCGCGGCGCGTCGCCCGCCGTCTGCACGTCCATGCCGAAGTCGATGATGTTGGAGAGCACCTGCACCTGACCCTGCGGCTGCATCGCGCCGCCCATCACGCCGAACGACAGCCACGGCTTGCCGCCTTGGGTGACAAAGCCAGGAATGATGGTGTGGAACGGCCGCTTGCCCGGCGCATAGGCGTTGGGGTGGCGTGCATCCAGGCTGAACTGCGCGCCCCGGTTCTGGAGCATGAAGCCCAGACCGTCCGGCACCAGGCCCGAGCCCATCCCCGCATAGTTGGACTGGATGAGCGAGACCATCATGCCGTCCTTGTCAGCGACGGTCAGGTAGATGGTGTCGGTGCGCTCGAAGATCGGCTTGCCCGGGTCCACCTCCGCCGGGGCGGCGCGGCTCATGTCGATGAGGGCGCGGCGCTGGGCGGCGTAGCCCTTGTCGATCAGGCCCTGAACGGGCACCGGCGCCATGGCCGGGTCGCCCAGGTAGCGTGCCCGGTCGGCGAAGGCGAGCTTCTTGGCCTCGGTCATCACGTGCAGCCGGTCGGCGCTGTCGAAGCCCATGGCCTTGAGGTCGAAGCCCTCCAGAATGTTCAGCATCTCCAGAACGATGATGCCCTGGGTGTTGGCCGGTATCTGCCACACGTCATAGCCGCGATAGTTGGTGGAGACGGGCTCCACCCACTCCGGCCGATAGGCGGCGAAATCCTCGTAGCGCAGCGGGCCGCCGATCCGCTTCATGTAGGCATCGACCGCCCGCGCGACCGGCCCGCGATAGAAGGCGTCCGCCCCGCCCTGCGCGATCAGGTTGAGGGTCTCCGCCAGGTCGGGGTTGCGGAAGATCTCGCCCGCCCGCGGCGTGCGGCCGTCGATCAGGTAGGTGGCGGCGGCGTTGCCCCGTTCCTCGATGTGGGCGGCGTTGCGCTCGAAGCGGCGGAAGTTCATGGCCCACAGGTCCGCGATCACCGGCGAGACCGGGAAGCCGTCGCGGGCGTAGCCGATGGCGGGCGAGAGCACCTCCTCCATCGGCAGGCGGCCGAACCGCTCGTGCAGGGCGAACCAGCCGCCAACCGCGCCGGGCACCGTCACCGTGAAGCTGCCCACCGCCGGCAGGGCCTTCGGTTCCGCACCGCCGCTGCGCGCACGCAGCTTCTCCTTGAGCTGCGCCAGCGTCTGACCGCGCGGCGCGGTGCCGGAGGCGTTGAGGCCGTAGAGCTTCCCGGTGCGCGGGTCCCACACCAGCGCGAACAGGTCACCGCCAACACCGTTGCCTGTGGGCTCCATCAGGCCGAGCGTCGCGTTGGCGGCGATGGCCGCATCCACCGCGCTGCCGCCCGCCTTCAACACGTCCAGCGCCACCTGGGTGGCAAGCGGCTGGCTGGTCGCTGCCGCCCCCTGCACCGCCACCACGGGCGAGCGGCTCGAAAAGGCGGGAAAGCCGGGCCGGTCGCCCGCCGCGGCCGGGCTCGCCCCCGTCAGCAGCGCCGCCAGCGCCAGCAGCGCGGCAACCGCCGTCTGATAGACCGAGCACCAGTGCCCCGGCTCCGTCCGCCCGGCGAAGACTCCGGCGGGGCCATCCTGCCCCTCGACTTCCACCTCTGTAACGCCTGTCCGCACGCGTCCCTCCCTTGCTGCACCGTTCCGCACAACAGTCTGCTGACGCGCACACTAAGCCAAATCGATTCGCTGGCAATAGAACTGAACGGGAGGACGGCCGCGACGCGATTCGCCAGAGGGCAGACACCGGAGGGCGGACACCGGGGGATTTTCGTTACCCCAAGCCTTTCGGGACGCCCCGGGATTTACGCCTTCCAGGGCTGCTCCAGCCGCCCTGAGGCACCGTTTTGCGGGCCGCGCGCCCCTGTCTTTTGCACCGGAACACCCTTCGCCCGATACGCCCTCGCGTCGAAAAAAGATTGAGTTCCAGTGCGTTATGCAAAAACTGCCGCACCGCCAGAGCGCCCGGCGCCAAGTTACGGGATCGAATCTTTACAAATTCCGGCTTACGCGGTTCTATTCATAAAAAATTTAATTTCTTACTCTTATAGATATTGCCATGCTGTACATGGTGATCAGCTTCGTCGTTCTTCTGGCCTCGGCCGCGGTCTATCTCCGGCTGCAATGCCGCGCGCTGCTGACCTGGCGCGGCACCCGCCGCGCGCTCGCCGCCGCGCCGCTCATCGGCTGGATCCTGTTTTTCCAGAACGCCGCCGCCGCCAGCCCCGGCAGCTACATCACCCCCAGCCTCGTCCCCATCGATCTGTGGGGCACGCTGTTCAATGGCGTGATCTTCCTGCTTATCGCGGACGCCGTCTTCGGCCAGCGCCGCCGCACCCGCTAGACCCGGGTTTATTTCGACTCCACCTTGCCGCTGGCGACCACCTCCGCCTTGTCGAAGGTCATCAGCACTTCCTCGCCCGGCTGAAGCGCCTCGCCCGGCGCGCCGCCTGCTGACGGCCCGCCGCAGGACAGGTTCACGCCGTTCAGCTGAATATCCCGGCAGCTGCCGTCCGGCTGCATCTGGCGCACCGTCACGGTGCCGAGCGGCTGACCCGAGGCGCACGCCTGGGCGATGGCCGCCGTCGCCGCCGGGTCGGTGGTCGTGAGGGAGGCAAGGCCCGGCCCCGAGGGCACGGCCGCCGTCTGGGCGTTGGCGTCATAGCTCTGCTGCGGAAAGGTCTCCGCCGGATAGGTTTCCTGCGGATAGCTTTCCGTTGGATACGCCTGCTGCGGATAGGTCTCCGTCGGATAGGTCTGCTGGGGGTAGGTCTGCTGGGGGTAAGTCTCCGTCGGGTAGGTTTGCTGGGGATAGGTCTGGGGGTAGGCCTGCTGCGGGTAGCTCATCACCGGATACCCCTGCTGCGCATAGGGCGTGCCCGCCCAGTTGAGCGAGTTCAGCGCCAGCCATCCCTGCTGGTTGCCAAAGCCCACCGCCGCCGGCCCCAGCTTCAGGAACATGCTGTTGCCGCCGGCGAACATCTCCGGCCCGAGACAGGAGGCCAAAGCCAGAAATCCCGCCAGCACCGCGCCGCAGAATGCGCGCTTCATGCAGCCTCTCCTTGGTCGGCAGTTACGCCACAATCGGCTGCCAGTAGAACGCATGAAATGCGGGTGCGGGCGCCCCGAGGCTTGCCGCGCCGCCGGGAGCCTAGCCCTTCGAGCGGCCCGCCCCGGCGGAGGCCGGCTCCGGCTCCCGCGCCGCCGCGGCGGCCCTGGCCGCAGCGTGGCGGGCCTGTTCCTCCTCCACCAGTTCCTTCTTCGAGAGCTTGCCGACCATGGTCTTGGGCAGGCTCTCCCGCACCTCCACCTCGGCCACCCGCTCGTGCTTGGCCACCCGGCTGTTGAGCCAGGCGCGCAGGGCCTCGCCGTCCACCGTGCCGGCCTGATCCGGTTTCAGCACCACGAAGGCCTTGGGCTTCTGGCCCAGGTAATCGTCGGGGATGCCGATCACCGTCGCCTCCTGCACCGCCGGGTGCTGGTAGAGCATTTCCTCCAGCGTGCGCGGGTAGACCTTGAAGCCGCCCACCGTGATCATGTCCTTCAGGCGGTCGATGATGAAGGTATAGCCGTCCGCGTCGATGTACCCCACGTCGCCGGTGCGCAAGCGGCCGTCCACGAACACGTCCGAGTTGTCCCGCTTCCAGTAGCCGCGCATGATCTGCGGGCCGCCGATGGTCAGCTCGCCCGCCTCGCCCGGCGGCAGCACCTTGGTCGGGTCGTCCTTGTCCACGATCACGATGTCCGTGCCCGGCAGCGGCAGGCCGATGGAGCCCGCCTTGTTGACGCCCCGGAACGGGTTGACCGAGACCACGCCCGCGCTTTCGGTGAGGCCGTATCCTTCCACCAGCGTCGCCGGCGTCGCCTCGCCGAACCGGGTCTTGAGCTCCACAGGCAGCGGCGCACCGCCCGAGATGCACACCCGCAGCGTCGCCAGATCATCCTGCTGCCGGCCCGCATGGCCCAGCATGGCGGTGTACATGGTGGGCACTCCCGGCAGCACCGTCACCTTGTTGCGGCGGATGGTCTTGATCGCCTGCCCCAGCTCGAACTTGGGCAGCATGACGATCTCGCCGCCCACCAGCGTGGTCATGTTCAGCACCACGGTGTTGGCGAACACATGGAAGAACGGCAGCGCCCCCAGAATGCGCTGCTCGGCCGTCGCGGATTCTGGATCGACCGCCGCCACCTGCTGGGCGTTGATGGTCAGGTTGGCGTGGGTCAGCATCGCGCCCTTGGGCCGCCCGGTGGTGCCGCCGGTGTATTGCAGCAGGGCGAGGTCCGTCTCCGGATCGATCTGCACCGGCGCGGGGCGGCCGTCGTTGTCCACCAGCGTCTCGAAGCTCACATGGCGCGAGTCGATATGCACCTCCGCCTGCTCGCGCCGGCGGAACAGCCGGTAGAGCATCCCCTTGACCGGCGGCAGGGCCCGGGCCAGCGAGCCGACCACCAGACACTTGAGCCGGGTGCGCTCCAGCACCTCGCTGATGGTGGCGTAGAGGCTCGCCACGTCGAGGCAGACCATGATGTCCGTCTCGGAGTCCTCCACCTGCACGGCCAGCTCGTCCGCCGAGTAGAGGGGCGAGAAGTTCACCACCGTTCCGCCCGCCTTGAGGATGGCGTAGTAGGCGACAACATATTGCGGGCAGTTGGGCAGAAACAGGCCCACCTTCACGCCCTTCTTCACCCCCAGCTTCTGGAAGCCCTTGGTGGCCCGGCACACCAGGTCCATCACTTCGCCGTAGGTGTAGACGCGGCCAAGGAATTCGAGATAGGGCGCGTCCGGCTTCTCGCTGGCGGTGCGCTCCAGCAGGTGATGCACCGGCATCGCCTCGAACGGCGTCTCCCAGGCTGTTCCGTGCGTATAGTTTGCCAGCCAGGGCCGCTCCCATGCCGTCATAGCCACCCTTCTCCTTTCCCTCAGTCTCAGCAGACGGAGTAGAGCATCACCCCGTCCTTCTCCCGGCCCTCAATCCGGCCGCAATATTCCAGATAGTGCAAGTGGGCGAGCGCTTCACCCGTGGCGGACATGATATCGTCCACCGTGATCACCTGCTGGAACAGCACCTCGAAGCAATCCACCACCCGGCGCGGCTCGGCGCAATGGGCCAGCAGCCGGGCAAGCTTGCGCTCGTGGTCCTCCGCCATCTGGTCGAGCCGGGTGTGCAGCCCGAGGAACGGCTCGCCGTGGGCCGGCAGCACCAGAAGGCCGGGGTCGAGGGCGCGCAGCCGCTCGATGCTGTCCAGCCAGTCGCGCAAGGGATTGCCCTCCGGCTCGGTGGGCGTCACGGACACGTTGGGCGTGATCCGGGGCAGCACCTGGTCGCCCGCGATCATCACCCCGAGGCTGTCGCACACAAGGCAGAGGTGCTCGGGCGAATGGCCCCGCCCCTCGACGATGCGCCAGAGGTTCGGGCCGACCGGGAGCACGTCCCCAGCCTGAAGCCGCCGGTAGGATGCCGGCAGCGGGTGCACCACCCGGGCAAAGCCGCTCCAGCCGCGCTTGCGGAACGTCTCCAGATCCGCCTCGCCCCACCCGGCCCGGGCGTAGAAGCGCATCGCCGCCTCCGGCGGCTCGGGCTGCGCCCCCAGAATGAGCATGGCGGCCAGCAGATATTCGGTGCGGGACATCAGCAGCGGCGCGCCGGTCCGCGCGCACAGCCAGCCGGCGAGCCCCAGATGGTCCGGGTGGAAATGGGTCCCCACCACCGCCCCCACCGGCTTGGCCGCCAGCGGCCCGGCCAGCAGCTGCTCCCACAGCGCCTTGGTGGCGCTGGTGCGCATCCCGGTGTCGATGAGGGTCCAGCTGTCCCCGCCGTCGAGGACATAGAGGTTGATATGATTGAGGCTCATGGGCAGAGGCATCCGCAGCCAGTGGACGCCCTCGGCCACCTCCGTCAGCATGCCCGGCTCGGGCACCGACCGGCCGAAGGGATACTCCAGCCCCCGGAAGGTTCTCACGGCCGGCTGAACCCCTGCCGGCGCCATTGCCTCGTTCATGCAACCTGCTCCTTCACATCCAGCTTTACGTTAACGTAAACGTCAAGTCGAGCATTATCTCCCCACCCCCCGCCCATCGGGACCGGGGGGACGGCGAGCCGTGATCTTTTTTCCGCAACCCGGCACGGCTTCATGCATTTCTGCCAGGTCAGGCCGACTGATGGTTGAGATGCGCTGCCGACTCGCCTACTGTGCGCCCAATGCTGACAAGCCTGCCAAATCTTCTTACTCTGAGCCGGATACTGGCCGTGCCTCTGCTTGTCTTCATGCTGTGGGGGCCGACCTGGATCGGATCGCTGCTGGCCTTCGTGATTTTCTGCGTGGCCGGAATTACCGACTATTTCGACGGCTACCTCGCCCGCGCGCGCGGCACCGTCTCCAGGCTCGGCCAGTTCCTCGACCCCATCGCGGACAAGATCATGGTGGCGGCGGTCATCGTCATGCTCATCGCGGAGCGGACGATCAGCGGCCTCAACGTGCTGGCGGGCATCATCATTCTTCTGCGGGAAATCGCGGTGTCGGGCCTGCGCGAGTTTCTGGCGGGCGCGTCCGTTTCCGTGCCGGTGAGCCGCCTCGCCAAGTGGAAAACCGCCTTCCAGATGATCGCTCTCGGTGCGCTCATCCTCGAGGGTGCGGTCGGCAATCTGCTGCCTGCCCACGAAGTCGGCCTTGTCTGCCTGTGGCTCGCCGCCGTGATGACCCTGATCACCGGTTACGACTACCTGCGGGTCGGCCTCAAGCACATGACCTGAGGGCTGTGCCCTGCCGGGGGATTCGGATGAAGCTGCTCTACTTCTCCTGGGTGCGGGAGCGGATCGGCCGCGACGAGGAAGATCTGGCGCTCCCCGCAGGCGTTGCGACGGTCGGCGCGCTGCTCGACTGGCTTGCCACGCGCGGGCCCGGCTACGCCGCCGCGCTGGCGGACCGCCGCGCCATTCGGGTCGCGGTCAATCAGGACTACGCCGACGAGTCCCACCCCCTCGCCCCGCACGACGAGGTTGCCCTCTTTCCGCCGGTCACCGGAGGCTGAGCGGCGCATGATCGAGGTGCGCATCCAGCCCCACGACTTCGACGTGGCCGCCGAGATCGACCGGCTGCGGGCCGGACGCACGGACATCGGCGCGCTTGTCACCTTCACCGGCCTTGTGCGCGACATGGCGGGCGGTCAGCCCATCGCCGCCATGACGCTGGAGCATTACCCGGCCATGGCCCTGCGCCAGCTGGAGACGATCGCCCGCGAGGCCGAAGGCCGCTGGCCCCTCCTCGGCGGGACCATCATCCACCGCCACGGCCGCCTGGCGCCGGGCGACCAGATCGTGCTCGTCGCCATCGCCTCCGCCCACCGCCACGCGGCGTTCGAGGCCGCCATGTTCCTGATGGACTGGCTCAAGACCAAGGCCCCGTTCTGGAAGAAGGAGGAAGGCGGCGACGGCGCCCGCTGGGTCGCCGCCCGGGCCGAGGACGATGCCGCCGCCGGACGATGGTTACGGGAGACGTGAACGCTCTGGCAGAGGATCGCGGACCCTCTGCACGCCCTTCGGTTTCGGGACGCGCCTGACCGGTCCCCTAGCGCACGCAAAGGCCCTAGATCACAAACTCTCCCCGGATCACTTCCACGCACTGGCCGGTGATTTCCACCCGCGCGCCATCAAGGCGGCACCACAGGTCGCCGCCGCGTGCGGAGATCTGGCGGGCGAACAGCGCGTCCTTGCCCAGCCGCCCGGCCCAGTAGGGGATGAGCAGGCAATGGGCCGACCCGGTCACCGGGTCCTCGTCAACGCCCAGCCCCGGCGCGAAGAAGCGGGAGACGAAGTCCACCTCCCCCTCGCCCGGCGCCGTGGCGATGATGCCGAAGCCGTCGAAGGCCTGGCGCAGCGCGGTGATGTCCGGCCGCAATGCGGCTACGGCCGCCGCGTTCGGGTAGACGAGGAGATGCATGTTGCCGAAGGTGAGCCACGCGTCCGGCGCCGCACCCATGGCGGCGGCCAGCGTCGCGTCCGGCGGCATGGGCGCCGGCGCACGGGCGGGGAAGTCGAGGCTCAGCCGGTCGCCTGTGCGGGTCACGGTGAGCGGCCCGGCCCGCTCGGTCGAGAAGCGCACCCGGTCGCGCCCCGGCTCCAGGGTGGTCAGGATCACGAAGGCGGCGGCCAGCGTGGCGTGGCCGCACAGCTCCACCTCCATGGCCGGGGTGAACCAGCGCAGGTGATAGTCCGCCGCGCCGCCCGGCGTTCTGACGAAAAAGGCGGTCTCGGACAGATTGTTCTCGGTGGCGATGGCCTGCATCGTCCCGGCCGGGAGCCAGTCCTCCAGCGGCATCACCGCCGCCGGATTGCCCGCAAACGGCCGGTTGGCGAAGGCGTCGATCTGGTAGAAGGGCAGCTTCCTCATGGGCGCAGGTCTTTCTGGTCGGGAGCGGGATCGGGAATGAACTCCATGCCCCGTTCATTTTCCTCAACATGTCCTTCCGGGTCCACATGAATGAGGATGTCCGCCCGGGGGAATCCCTCCCGCACCCGCGCCTCCACTTCGTCCGCCACCCGGTGCGCCGCTTCCAGCGTCATGCCCGGGTGGACCCAGATGTGGAACTGGATGAAGTCGTCGATGCCGCTGCTGCGGGTGCGCAGCTCGTGCACGCCCCGCACCTCCGGGTGAGAGCCCGCCAGCTGGAGCACCAGCGCCCGCCGCTCCGGCTGCCATTCCTTGTCCATCAGCATGTCGACGGCATGGCGCGCGCTGCTGATCGCCCCCCAGGCGAGGTAGAGGGCGATGAACACGCCGAAGGCGGCGTCCGCGCCGGTGAGGCCAAGACCGGCCTCCAGCCCCAGCGCCGCGATGACCGAGGTGTTGAGCAGCAGGTCGCTCTGGTAGTGGAGCATGTCCGTGCCGATGGCGATGGAGCCCGTCCGCCGCACCACCGAGCGCTGGTAGAGCACCAGCGCCAGCGTCGCCGCGATCGCGAAGACGGAGACGCCCACCCCCACCAGCGGCGCGCTCACCGGCTCCGGGTTCAGGAGGCGCACCACCGCCCGCCAGCCGATGCCGACGGCGGAGGTGAGGATGATGCCGGTCTGCACCAGGGCGGCGATGGCCTCCGCCTTGCCGTGGCCGAAGCGATGGTTGTCGTCCGCCGGGGTCGAGGCGATGTGCACCGCCAGCAGCGTGATGAGCGAGGCCAGCAGGTCGAGCGCCGAATCCGCCAGCGAGCCGAGCATGGCGACCGAACCGGTCGCAATGGTCGCCGCCACCTTCGCGCCGGTGAGCAGGATCGCCAGCCCCACCGAGGCCATGGCGGCCCGGTGCCGCAGGTCCGCAGGTTCGCTCATGCCCAAGCCTTCCTCAGAGGGACTTTCCGGCCCGTTGCCGTGCGATCAGGGATAGAGCCAGGTCCAGGACCAGCCCTTCTCCGTGCGCACGAAAAAGCGCCGCTCGTGCAGCCGGAACTGCCGGTCCTCCCAGAACTCGATGCGCTCCGGCACCACCCGGAAGCCGGACCAGAACGGCGGACGCGGCACCGCGCCCAGCCCGAAGCGCGCTGCTTCCTTCGCGATGCGGCCAAGGAAGGTGGCCCGGCTGTCCAGCGGGCGCGACTGGCTCGACGCCCATGCGCCGATCTGGGAGTCGCGCGGGCGGGAGGCGAAGTAGGCGTCCGCCTCTTCCGCCGTCACCGGCTCGGCCCTGCCCTCGATCCGCACCTGCCGGCGCAGGGACTTCCAGTGGAACAGCAGGGCGACGTTCGGGTTCGCCGTGATCTCCCGTCCCTTGCGGCTCTCGAGGTTGGTGTAGAACACAAAGCCCGACTCGTCCCAGGCCTTGAGCAGGACCATCCGCACCGAGGGACGCCCCTCCGGGTCCACGGTCGCCACCGCCATGGCGTTGGGATCGTTCGGCTCCTTCTCCTGCGCCTCGGCGAACCAGTCCCGGAAAATCTCGAAGGGTTCTGCGTGGGGAGTCTCGGCCATGACGTTTCCTGTCTGATCCCTAATCCTGCCCTTGGGCGTTTACCCCTTTGTGAGTTGAGGGAGCAACGACCATGAAGAGACTTTTCCTGATCGCATGCGTTCCGCTCGCCCTGTCTGCGTGCGAAAACGCGGATCGAGAGCGCATCGGCACCATCGGCGGCGCGGCCGTGGGCGCGGTGGCGGGCAAGGCCATCGGCGGCAGCGGCACCAGCGGCACCATCGGCCTGATCGTCGGCGCCATCGCGGGCGGCTACCTGGGCGGCGAGATCGGCCAGGCGCTCGACCGGCGCGACCAGCAGGAGCTGTCCAACGTCACCCAGCAGGCGCTGAACGAGGGCGCGGTGGGCCAGTCCTACGCCTGGTCAAACCCGCAGACCGGCAACCGCGGCACGGTCTCGCCCACCAGCACCGCCTACGCCACCGCCGAAGGCCAGCAATGCCGCGACTTCACCACCTCGGTGACGCTGCGGGAAGGCCGCGCAGCCAGCAGCTCGGGCACCGCGTGCAAACAGGCGGACGGCAGCTGGCGCGTGACGCGCGGATAGACGGGCGGAACCGGGCCGGAGGGCGGACCTTCGCGTAAGTGCCCCGGCGGGCTGGAAGATTTCGCCGGCCGCCCTTCACAACGGCGCGCCGAATGCTTACCTTGAGAGCTCGGCGTTGCATTAATGCAACAGCATGACGAGGAAGCATCGGTGGCTAGAGATCCGTACAGCGTGCTCGGGGTGGCGCGCGGCAGCAGTGATGACGAGATCAAGAAAGCCTATCGCAAGCTGGCGAAGGAACTCCACCCCGATCGGAATGCAGACAATCCCAAGGCAGCCGAACGGTTCAAGGAGGTCTCGGCCGCCTATGCGATTCTGGGCGACCCGGACAAGCGCGCCAAGTACGACCGGGGCGAGATCGGCCCCGACGGCGCGGCGCGGTCGCCGTTCGAGCAGGCCTGGCAGAGCCGGGGCGGCTCCGGCTCGGCGGGCGGCGGCTTCGCCTTTGAAGGCGACCCCATGGACATCTTCGCCCAGTTCTTCGGCGGCGGCGGGCGTCGGCGCGCGGGCGGCGGGGCCGGTTTCGGCGGCTTTGGCGGCGGCGGCTTCGGCGGCGGCGGCGGCTTCGGGGGTGCGGAGGCGCGCACCGCGCCCCGTCCCAAGGGCCGCAACTACGAGTACCGGCTCGACATTCCCTTCGAGGCGGCCGCGCGGCTGGAGCCCCAGCGGCTGACACTGCGCACCGGCAAGACCCTCCAGATCAAGCTTCCCCCCGGCTTCGTCGAGGGGCAGCAGCTGCGCCTGGCGGGCCAGGGCGACCCCGGCCCGGGCGGCGCGGGCGATGCGCTCGTGACCCTGCATATCCTGCCCCACGCGCTGTTCACGCGGGAGGGCGACAACGTGATCCTCGACCTGCCGCTGCGCCTCGACGAGGCGGTGCTGGGCGCGAAGGTGAAGGTGCCGACGGTGGACGGCGCGGTGATGCTGAGCGTGCCGGCGGGCTCCACCTCCGGCAAGATGCTGCGCCTGCGCGGCAAGGGCTTCACCCGCAAGGACGGCACCCGGGGCGACCAGCTGGTGCGCGTGCTGATCGATGTGGGCGAGCCCGACGCGGAGTTGAAGCGTTTTGCCGAAACCTGGGCAGCGGGCAAGCGGCGCAATCCCCGCAGTGCCTGGGGCTTGTCCTGAGAAGCCCCCTGGCGCGGAAGGGCCTATGACCAAGTGGCGAGAACTGGCGGCAGCCGTGCTTGACTCTCCGGCCGGGCGGGTTGTCAGCAAGACCTTCAACGGCTTCTTCGACGACAACGGCGGCATTCTCGCCGGCAGCCTCGCTTACCTCAGCCTGTTGACGCTGTTTCCCTTCTTCATCTTCTGCGTCAGCCTTGCCGGGTTCTTCGGCCGCACCGACGAAGGGTTGCGGGCCGTCCAGACGCTGATCAACTCGGTGCCGGCGGAAGTGGCGGACGTGCTGGTCGCCCCCATCAATCAGGTGCTGGCGGGCTCCACCAAGCGCGGCCTGCTCACCTTCGGCGCGATCGTCGCGGTCTGGACCGCCGCCAATTTCATCGAGACCGTCCGCGTCGTGGTGCTGCTGGCCTATGACCAGACCTCGTCCCGCTCGCTCTGGTACAAGCGGCTCCAGTCCGCGCTGCTGGTCATCGCCTCGGCGCTGGTGCTGTTTTCGTCGGTGATCGCGCAGTTTGTCCTCAACACCACCAGAAAAATGGTGGAAGTCTACCTGCCCTGGCTCTCCGGCATCACCGACTTCATGCAGATCGTCGGCTCCGGCGTCGCGCCGGCCATTCTCGTGTTCGGCCTGTACGGCATCTTCCGGGCGCTCACCCCGCGCGAGGTGCTGCCCGCGCGCCATTGGCCGGGCGCGCTGCTCACCGCCGTCATCTGGATCGCCGCCACCCAGCTGCTGCCGAAGGCGCTCGGCATGATGGGCTCGTACAATGTGACCTACGGCAGCCTTGCAGGGATCATCATCACCCTTCTGTTCTTTTATGTCCTGGGTATTGGCCTGGTGCTCGGTGCCCAGCTGAATGCGGCATTGCGGCTCGAGACGCTGCGGAAGGCAGAAACGCTCAGTTGACCGCCGCTTGCCCGCCATGCCATTGACGCGGCAACGTCCGAACTTGAAAACGGAGACACACGACAATGACAGGTCTGATGGCAGGCAAGCGTGGCCTGATCATGGGCGTCGCCAATGATCGCTCCCTGGCTTGGGGTATCACCAAGGCCCTGGCCGACCAGGGTGCCGAGCTGGCCTTCAGCTACCAGGGCGAGGCCCTTGAGCGCCGCGTGCGTCCGCTCGCGGAATCGGTTGGCTCGGATTTCCTCATTTCCTGCGACGTGTCCGACATGGCCTCCATCGACGCTACCTTCGACGCGATCAAGGAGCGCTGGGGCACGCTGGACTTCGTGGTCCACGCCATCGGCTATTCCAACAAGGAAGAGCTGCGTGGCCGCTTCGTTGACACCACGCTCGACAACTTCCTGCTGACCATGAACATCAGCGTCTATTCCTTCACCGCCGTTGCCAAGCGGGCGGAGGAGCTGATGCCCAATGGCGGCTCGCTGCTCACCCTCTCCTACTACGGCGCCGAAAAGGTCGTGCCGCACTACAACGTGATGGGCGTCGCCAAGGCCGCGCTGGAGACCAGCGTGAAGTATCTGGCCATGGACATGGGGCCGAAGAAGATCCGCGTGAACGCCATCTCCGCCGGTCCGATCAAGACGCTGGCCGCCTCCGGCATCGGCGACTTCCGCTACATCCTGAAGTGGAACGAGCTCAACTCGCCGCTGCGCCGCAATGTCACCATCGAGGACGTGGGCGGGGCCGGCCTCTACCTGCTCTCCGACCTGGCCGCAGGCGTGACCGGCGAAATCCACCACGTCGACGCCGGCTACAACATCATCGGCATGAAGGCCGAGGACGCACCGGACATCGCCCTGTCGTAACGGCGCTTTGTTGGCTTGTTGCAGGAGGGTCCATAACCCTCCTGCACCTCCCTTTCGTTTGTCGGGCCGCACGCTTCATGAAGGTTGCGGCCCTTTCCTGAAGTCAGGGCAACAGGGCCGCGTTTCCGGAGCGCACTGGAAACACGGCCGTAAAACGAATGGGGTGCAGGGGTCCGAGACCCCTGCAAAAAAAGAAAGTAAACTGCTCGCAGGGCACCACGCTGCAACGGATGGAAGATCAGGCATGAGTTGGAACAGCTTCGGTCATGTGTTTCGCTTCACCACGTGGGGCGAAAGCCACGGTCCCGCCCTGGGCGTGGTGGTGGACGGCTGCCCTCCGGGCCTTCCGCTGAACGAAGCCGACATCCAGCCCTTCCTCGACAAGCGCCGCCCCGGCCAGAACCGCTTCACCACCCAGCGGCAGGAGCCGGATCAGGTGCGCATCCTCTCCGGCGTGTTCGAGGGGCGTACCACCGGCACGCCGATCAGCCTGATGATCGAGAATGTGGACCAGCGGTCGAAGGATTACGGCAACATCGCCGAGGCCTACCGCCCCGGCCACGCCGACTGGGCCTATGACACCAAGTACGGCTTCCGCGACTATCGCGGCGGCGGCCGCTCGTCCGCCCGCGAGACGGCGGCCCGCGTCGCTGCCGGGGCCGTCGCCCGCAAGGTGCTGGGCGAGAGCGTGCGCATCCGCGGTTACCTCGTCGAGCTGGGCGGCGACGCCATCGACCGCGCCAACTTCAACGATGCCGCCATCGACGAGAACCCCTTCTTCTGCCCCGACCCGGACGCTGCAAAGCGCTGGGAAGCGATGGTGGACGCCGCCCGCAAGTCGGGCTCGTCGCTGGGCGCGGTGGTGGAGGTGGTGGCCTCGGGCGTGCCCGCCGGGCTCGGCGCGCCGGTCTATGCCAAGCTGGATTCGGACCTGGCCTGCGCCATGATGACCATCAATGCGGTCAAGGGCGTCGAGATCGGCGACGGCTTCGGCGCTGCCCGCCTGCGCGGCGAGGAGAACGCCGACGCCATGCGCCTCGGGCCGGACGGCAAGCCCCGGTTCCTCAGCAACCATGCGGGCGGCATCCTCGGCGGCATCTCGACGGGGCAGGACGTGGTGGTCCGCATGGCGATCAAGCCCACTTCCTCCATCCTGACGCCCGTGCCCACCATCACCCGCAGCGGCACGGAAACCGAAGTCGTCACCAAGGGCCGCCACGACCCCTGCGTCGGCATCCGCGCCGCACCGGTGGCCGAGGCCATGATGGCGCTGGTGCTGGCCGATCACCTGCTGCTCGACCGCGCCCAGTGCGGGGCTGTCCCGCGCGCGTAACCGCATACCCCGGCGCTCTTGCCTTGCCGTTCAGGCCTTTCCCCGTCCGGGGAGAGGCCGACTTGCCCCTGCGACAAATGCCAGTCCCGCGCGGCTGTGCTGGCGTTCTGCGGCAAATGGGTCCATTCCTTGAATATCCCGGTTGCTGTTGCCACTATTCGCGTCATGAGTCAGCCTGTCCGCCCCGTCCCCGCCGCCACCCTTCTCCTGATCCGCGATACACCGGAAGGCCTTGAGGTCTTCATGGTCGTGCGCAACCGCTCCATCGGCTTCGCCTCGGGCGCGCTGGTATTTCCGGGCGGCAAGGTGGACACGCAGGACAGTGCCCTCCTGCACACCGATCTGGCGGAAGGCTTCGATGGTCTCGACCCTTTCGAGGCGGCGTGCCGCGTCGCCGCGCTGCGCGAGGCCTACGAGGAAGCGGGCGTGCTGCTTGCCCACCGGGCCAGCGACGGCGCGCTGATCCCGGGCAAGGCGCTGGAAGCGCTCAGCCACAACCGCGCACCCATCGCCTCGGGTGCCCTGCCGTTTGCCGATTTCCTCCGCGACCAGCAGCTGCGGCTGGCGGCGGAACGCGCCGTGCCGGTTGCCCGCTGGATCACGCCGCCGGAGTCGCCCAAGCGCTTCGATACCCTGTTCTACGTCGCCGCCGCGCCGCAGGACCAGACGGCCGCCCACGACGGCGGCGAGTCGGTGGACTCGGTCTGGCTTCGCCCGGCGCAGGCCATTGCCGAGGGCGAGGCCGGCAAGTGGCTCATCATCGTCCCCACCCGCTTCAGCCTGGAGTGGCTCGCCCAGTACCGCACCGTCGCGGAGGTGATGGCGGCTGCGCGCACCCGCGCGGTCCGGCCCATCACCGGCCGGGTCGAGGTGCGGGACGGCGTCGAGATGTTCTGCGTGGACGAGGACGCGGGCTACCCCCGCTCCGCCATTCCCATGATGGAACTGAACCGGGGCTTCTGACACGGCAGCGCCGCGCGCAGGCGATCCGAAGCGGGCCACGGAGCGCCGCACCCTGCCGCCCTTGCCGCCCCGGCTCGCTTGACTTTTCCCGGGGGGCGCGGTTTTCCGGAAGCCCGCCATCCGACAGCCTTCCCTGCCGGTCTCCTGAGGGGCGCAGCATTGGCGTCACGCGGCAACTCATCCCCTTCGGGGCCCTTCGTCTGACCCCTTGAGTTCGACGAACAAATATGGAACAAGCACAACCATGTTGACCCATATTTCGATCCGTGGCGCACGCGAGCACAACCTCAAGTCCGTCGATGTTGATATCCCGCGCGACAAGCTGGTGGTCATCACCGGCCTGTCCGGTTCCGGCAAGTCGTCCCTGGCGTTCGACACCATCTACGCCGAGGGCCAGCGGCGCTATGTGGAGTCCCTTTCCGCCTACGCCCGCCAGTTCCTCGACATGATGCAGAAGCCGGATGTGGACCACATCGAGGGTCTGTCGCCGGCCATCTCCATCGAGCAGAAGACCACCTCGAAGAACCCGCGCTCCACGGTCGGCACGGTCACCGAGATCTACGACTACATGCGCCTCCTCTGGGCGCGCGTGGGCGTGCCCTACTCGCCCGCCACCGGCCTGCCCATCGAGGCGCAGACGGTCAGCCAGATGGTGGACCGCATCCTGGCGCTGCCGGAGGGCACCCGCTTCTACCTGCTGGCCCCCATCGTGCGCGGCCGCAAGGGCGAGTACCGCAAGGAGATGCTGGAGCTGCGCAAGCAGGGCTTCCAGCGCCTGAAGGTCGACGGCGCGTTCTACGACATCGACGATGTTCCGGCGCTCGACAAGAAGTTCAAGCACGACATCGACGTGGTGGTGGACCGCATCGTGGTGAAGGAGGGCATCGCTACCCGCCTCGCCGACTCGCTGGAGACCGCCCTCAAGCTGGCAGACGGCCTCGCCGTTGCCGAGATGGCGGGCAAGACCGACGAGAACGGCGAGCCGGAGCGCATCGTCTTCTCCGAGAAGTTCGCCTGCCCGGTCTCCGGCTTCACCATCCCCGAGATCGAGCCGCGGCTGTTCTCGTTCAACAACCCGCACGGCGCCTGCCCCGCCTGCGACGGCCTTGGCGAGAAGCTCTACTTCGACGCCGATCTCGCCGTGCCCAACCCGGAGCTGAGCATCGCGGGCGGTGCGATCCTGCCGTGGGCCAAGTCCAACCCGCCCTCGCCCTATTACATGCAGGTGCTGGAGAGCCTGGCCGACTACTTCGGCTTCTCGACGGACACGCCCTGGAAGGACCTGCCGAAGAAGGTCCGCGACATCATCCTGTACGGCACGGGCGGCGAGGCTGTACCGCTGGTGTTCCAGGACGGCCGCAAGCGCTATCAGGTGATGAAGCCGTTCGAGGGCGTGCTCAACAATCTGGAGCGCCGCTGGCGCGACACGGACTCCCAGTGGATGCGCGAGGAGCTGTCCCGCTTCCAGGCGTCCGCGCCGTGCGAAGCGTGCAACGGCGCGCGCCTCAAGCCCGAGGCGCTGGCGGTCAAGGTGGGCGGCAAGACCATCTCCGAGGTCACGGAGATGTCGGTGGCCGAAGCGGCGGTCTGGTTTGCGGACCTGAAGGCGCAACTCTCCCCCAAGCAGATGACCATCGCCGAGAAGGTGCTGAAGGAAATCGGCGACCGCCTCGGCTTCCTCAACAACGTGGGGCTGGATTACCTCAACCTCTCCCGCGCTTCCGGCACCCTGTCGGGCGGCGAGAGCCAGCGCATCCGCCTCGCCAGCCAGATCGGCTCCGGGCTTACCGGCGTGCTCTACGTGCTGGACGAGCCCTCAATCGGCCTTCACCAGCGCGACAACGACCGCCTGCTGGAGACGCTGAAGCGCCTGCGCGACCTCGGCAACACCGTGCTCGTCGTCGAGCATGACGAGGACGCCATCCGCACCGCCGACCACGTGATCGACATGGGGCCGGGCGCGGGCGTGCATGGCGGCGAGATCATCGCCGAAGGCACGCCACAGGACATCATGGCCTCGGAGAAGAGCCTCACCGGCGCCTACCTCTCCGGCCGCCGCATGGTACCGCTGCCCGAGGCACGCCGCCCCGGCAACGGCAAGTTCGTCACCATCCACGGCGCGCGGGCGAACAACCTCAAGAACGTCACCGCGTCCATTCCGCTCGGCACCCTCACCTGCATCACCGGCGTCTCCGGCTCGGGCAAGTCGACTCTCACGCTCGACACCCTGTTCAACGCCGCAACCCGCAAGCTGAACGGCAGCCGCGTGATCCCCGGCGCGCACGACGCGCTCGAAGGGCTGGAGCATCTGGACAAGGTCATCGACATCGACCAGTCCCCCATCGGCCGCACGCCGCGCTCCAACCCCGCCACCTACACCGGCGCGTTCACGCCCATCCGCGAGTGGTTCGCGGGGCTGCCGGAATCCCAAGCGCGCGGCTACAAGGCCGGCCGCTTCTCCTTCAACGTGAAGGGCGGCCGCTGCGAGGCCTGCCAGGGCGATGGCGTCCTCAAGATCGAGATGCACTTCCTGCCGGACGTGTACGTCACCTGCGATACCTGCAACGGCCAGCGCTACAACCGCGAGACGCTGGAGGTGAAGTTCAAGGGCAAGTCCATCGCCGACGTGCTGGAGATGACCGTGGAGGACGGCGTGGAGTTCTTCTCCGCCGTGCCGCCGATCCGCGACAAGCTGGCCATGCTCAAGGAAGTGGGCCTCGGCTACGTGAAGATCGGCCAGCAGGCGACCACCCTCTCCGGCGGCGAGGCGCAGCGCGTCAAGCTGGCGAAGGAGCTCTCCCGCCGCGCCACCGGCAACACCCTCTACATCCTCGACGAGCCCACCACCGGGCTCCACTTCGAGGACGTGCGCAAGCTGCTGGAGGTGCTGCACGCGCTGGTGGACCAGGGCAACACGGTCGTCGTCATCGAGCACAACCTGGAGGTCATCAAGACCGCCGACTGGATCATCGACCTTGGCCCCGAGGGCGGCTCGCGCGGCGGCGAGATCGTCGCCACCGGCACGCCGGAGGCTGTGGCCGCCAATCCGCGCAGCTACACCGGCCATTACCTGAAGCCGCTGCTCAAGCCGGTGGCGGCCGCCAGGCCCCCGAAGGCCGCCAACAACGACACGCTTGAGGCTGCCGAGGCTGCCGAACCCGCCCCGCGCCGCAGACCGGGCCGTCCGCGCAAGGCCGCCGGATAAGCCGGGCACCCATTGCCACGCCGGGCGTTAGACCATGAAGTGACTTACTCCCGATCGGCTGTTCTGGTATTCATATCCCCGGCCATGAATGAGGCGTAACGATTCACCTCACGACCTGCACAAGGAAAAAGCCCGGACGTTGCCGCGTCCGGGCTTTCTCTTTGGTGGATCCGGTGCCTCAGCGCCGAACCCGATTGCCCTACCCTATTTCGGGCGGGTCGCCTCCACGATCCGGAGAACCAGGAGCGCAAAGGCAATCATCAGCGTAGGGTCGCTGATGACAACGGCCATGAATGGATGGTGCGTAACGATCACCTCCTTCCGACGGCGGGATTACGCCGCCGCGGGATCGCAGCGGCGCGGCCGTCGGAGGGCAGTCTAGCAGTCAAACACCCCAGCTTCTTTATTAAATTACAATAATTTCAATAACTTAATTACCGCCTGCCATTCCCCAGCCCCCGCTCCAGATCACTGGCGGAGGAGGACAGAACGGGCGACGTGGCGGCAAAGTCGTACCCCACCTTGATGTCCTCCGAGGGCGCCTCGCGGATGCGCATGCGCCAGACCACGTAGCCGATCAGCACCACCTGCACGAGGGCATTGAACCAGTAGAGCCCCTGCCCGCCCATCAGGTCGATGAACCCGGCGGAGACCGGCGCGCCGATGGCCGAGCCCGCCGCATTGACCATGAGCAGCGCCGAGGACGCCTCGACAATGTCCTCCTTCGGCGTGAAGTCGAACACGTGGGCGGCGGCCACCGCATAGGCGGGCAGCGTCACCGCGCCGAAGAAGAAGGCCGCCCAGTGCGCGTAGGACGAGCCCAGCGTCTGAATGACAATGAGACCGACAAGAGCGGACAGGCCGCAGATGATGATGAGCAGCACGCGCCGCTCCATCCGGTCCGAAATCTTGCCGAGCGGCGCCTGCGCCAGCGCCCCGCCGATCACCGCTGCGCTCATGAACCAGGCGGCGTAGCCGACCGACCCGCCGCCTGCCGAGCGCGCCACCACCGGCGTCAAGGTCCAGAACGCCCCGTGTGCCATGCCGATGAGGAAGCAGCCCACAAATCCGGCAGGCGAGAGCTGGAACAGGTAGCGCGGCCGCAGCCGCACCTGCATCATGGGCGCGGGCTGGGCGGAGCGCGTCAGGGCAATCGGCACCGCCGCGAACGACACCAGAATGGACGAGATCGCCAGCGCCTCGAAGCGGGACGGCTCGAAGCCGGTGGCGATCATCTGGCCGATGGTCATCACGGTCAGGTTGATGCCGACGTAGGTGGACATGACCACGCCCCGGTTGGTGTTGTCGGCGTAGTCGTGCAGCCAGCTCTCCAGCACCAGCGAAATGCCGGCAAAGCACAGGCCGGTGAGGAAGCGGCACAGGATCCAGATGATCGGGTCGCGCACGATGGCGTGGAGCAGCACCACTGCCGAGGCGACGGCAACGAGCGCGGCGAAGGTGCGGATGTGCCCCGCCATCTGCACGATGCGCGGGTCGAACAGGCACCCCACCACGAACCCGGCGAAGTAGCCCGTGCCGAGAAGGCCGATGGTGATGTTGGAGAACTGGAGAATTTCGGCCCGGATGGGCAGCGCCAGCACCTGCACGCCGCTGCCCATGATGAGAAAGGCCGTTGCCATCAGCAGGGCCGAGATCGGCAGAATGACCGCGCGATACCCCGGCCTCGGTGACTGCTGTTCCGCCATCGGACGCCTCCTTGCGAACCTGCGCTGCAACAGACCTTTATGGTGAAACACCGTGACGCTGGCCGGGGTCCATGGCGGAACACAAGGCGGCGGGACACAAGGCCTTATGCCCGGACACGAAAACGGCATGAGCACGGGGAGACGCGGCTCCCGCGCTCATGCCGTGTCCGGTCCCGCGAAATTGGCGCGGGCCTAGACGGCCGGACGCACCGGCCAGGTTGTTTCCTCGTTCTGCGCTTCCAGGCGCTGGTCGGTCTGCCAGTGGTAGCGGCTCGCCGGGGAGATGGTGAGGCGCCGGCTGCCGGTGGCGGCCTGAAGGCAGGTCTGTGCCCACGCCGAGGCGGTGTTGCGGCGGATGGTCTCGTACATGCGCCGCCACCGGGCCTGCCGCTCGGACAGCGACATGGTGAGCGCGACGTGCAGCGCGTCCGCGATCTCGTCCGGGTCGAACGGGTTGATCAGCAGCGCGTCCTGCAACTCGGCGGCCGCTCCGGCGAAGCGGGAGAGCACCAGCACGCCCGGATCGTTCGGGTCCTGCGCCGCCACGAATTCCTTGGCGACAAGGTTCATGCCGTCGCGCAGCGGCGTCACCAGCCCGACGCGGGCGATGCGGTGGAACCCGGCGAGCACCATGCGGGGCATGTCCCGCGTGATGTAGCGCAGCGGCACCCAGTCGAAATCCGCGTGCTGGCCGTTGATCTGGCCGACCAGCTGGTCGAGCTGGCGCTTGATGTCGCGATACTCCTTCACATCATCCCGCGATTTGGGGGCGATCTGGAGGAGGCTCACCTGCTGGCGGTGCTCGGGGTGCTTCTCCAGCAGGCGCCCATAGGCGCTGAAGCGCTGCGGCAGGCCCTTGCTGTAGTCCAGCCGGTCCACACCCAGAATGAGCGCCTTGCTGCCCATGCTCTCGCGCAGACGCTCCGCCTCCGCCTGGTGCTCCGCCTCGGCGGCCATGTGCGCAAATCCTTCCGTATCGATGCCGACCGGAATGGTGCTGGAGATGCAGGGCCGGTTCGGCCCGAAGATCACGCCGTCCTTGTTGATGGAGTAGTTCAGGATATCCCGCACGCAGGAGCGGAAGTGATGGAGGTCAGCCTCCGTCTGGAAGCCCACGTGATCGTATTCGCACAGCGCCGAGAGCAGCGCCCGCCCCGGGGGCAGCACCGCGAACAGGGCCGGCGGGGCGAAGGGAATGTGCAGGTAGAAGCCGATCCGGCCAGCGAAGTTGCGCTGCCGCAGGCAGGCCGCGAGCGGGATGAAGTGGTAGTCGTGCACCCAGACGATGTCGTCCGGTTGCAGGATGCTCATCAGCGCGTCGGCGAAGCGGTGGTTGACCTTGAGGTACCCGTCATAATCGCTCCGGTCGAACTGCAACAGGCCGGGCCGGTAATGCATCAGCGGCCACAGCGTCCTGTTGGCGAAGCCGATGTAGAACTTCTTGTAGTCCTCCTCCGACAGATCCATGGCGATGATCTGCGCGCCATCGCTGTTATGCTGGGTCAGGCGGCCGGATTGCTCCGTCCTCCTGCCGCTCCATCCGAACCAGATGGTCTCGGGGGTCAGCACGTCCTTGAGCGCTGTGGCGAGGCCGCCCGGAGCCTGCCCCTTCTTGCCGCCGATGGTCACCCGGTTCGAAACGATTACAAGTCGTGCCACCTTTTCTTCCTTTGGTTTGTTCCTGGGTGCTGGCCAGAGTACTGGTACGCCCCGCGGGGGCCCTCCGTTCCCGCTTACGGCGGATATTGCGCCGGTTGCGCCGCGCCTTGCGACGCAAGGCTCCAGAGCCAGCGCCGCACCGCCTCCGGCCCGCCGCCGAAATCCTGCGGCACGCGCAGGCCCTGCCCGCCCAGCAGGATGCAGGCGCGGATGCCGTCCTCGTCCGTTGCGTCGTCGCCAATGAAAACGGGCCTGCGCCCCCGGAACGGCGGATAGCGCATCAGGCGGCGCACGGCCGTGCCCTTGTCCAGCCCCCGGGGTCTCAGCTCCAGGGCCATCTTCGCCTCGCTGATCCGGTAGGCGGGCCAGCGGTCGAGCGCCCGTTCCAGAACCGCCCGCACCGCTGGCTGATGCTCCGGCGCGAGGCGGAAATGCACGGTGAGGCAGCTCTGCTTTTCCTCGAGAATAACCCCGTCGAGCCCGGCCAGCGCCTCCCGCACGAAAGCGGCCATGGCGGGCGGCACGGCGTAGCGCGCGGCCAGCCGGAAATGGTACCCCGCCGGCAGCTTGAACACGGCTCCATGTTCCGCCACCAGCGGCACCGGGCAGCGGGGCAGGAAGCGGTCGAGATCGGCCAGCGGCCGACCGGAGACGACCGCGACCGCCCCGCCCAGACGCCGGTGCAGCTGCCGGAGCAGGCCGTGCAGCTTGTCCGGGACGAGAACCGCATCGGGACGAGGCGCAATATCGATCAGCGTCCCGTCAAGATCCAGAAACAGCGAAACCGCATCAGCCGCAATATCCATCAATCCCCACTCTCGAACCCCGCTGACCTCCAAATTATCGAGGAAAATTCGAACAAGTCGTTGTGCAAACGGTATCTATATGGGTTGCCGCGCCGTAATTTCAAACCGTCTCCGCTCGTCTCTCTCCCTGCATCGCCACCAAACCCCGGAGCGAGGGACTTAATACCAATTCATTGATGGCCCGACGCCGGCGGCGCGCGCTCCGGGCGGGTGCGCCGCCGGTTGACTGTTGCTTCACGCGTTCCAAGTGGGCAGGAATGGAAGCCACGAACGGAACGAGAAAAAACGGAAAACGCACATGGGCAATACCGAGGGCAGACGCATTCTGATCTATTGCGTCATCGTGGCAGCACTGATCGCGCTCATCGTCATGTGGTGGCGCTGGGCGGACGAGCAGATCCCCGAGGAACCCAAGCTGCCCGGCGACTTCTTCGCGCCCAAGGCCTACACCTATCGCGACCCCGCCGAGAAAAAGGGCCCGGTCGTTCCCCTGCTGGAGGGCGCGAACTTCCTCACCGGTGCGCCCGCCGTCTTCATCGGCGAGCTGACGAAAGCGCAAGGCGGTGCGGGGTTCACTGTCCGCCCCACCAACGTCATCAAGCAGGATGAGGGCGTGACCATCCCGCCGTCCCTGCCGGTCGCGGCCCTGCCGAAGGGCGTCGACAAGGCCCCGGAGGGCGATCCCCTGCCCGTTCTGGTGCGCCTTGTGGACGGCAAGGCGGAAGTCACCCGCCTGACCGGCGCGCTGGCCGAGACCGCCTATTTCATCAAGCGGCAGTATGCGGTCGACCCGCTCAAGGACACTGCGCTCGAGATGATCCTCCTCGAGCACCGCTGGGACCGCAACGCCGGGCGCGACGTGATCGTCGGCCTGTTCGCGGAGAAGACCGGCTTCCGCACCGGCAGCCACGTGGAGCTGGTCGTGACCGAGGACTCGGCGCTGGATGACCAGATCACCGGCCTGCCGGTCGTGCTGACCCGCTTCGGCGACATGGACGAGCAGCGCAACCTCTCCTGCCCCTCCTATGGTGCGTGGCGGATGCTGAAGCTGATGGAAACCGCCAGCGGCCTGCCGGAAGGCGCGGCGGCCAAGACGGTCGAGGGCGAGGTGCTGCTCCAGCGCTTCAACTGGATGAAGGCGGCGCTGGCCTCCTGCGTCTCGGTTCCGAACGACGCGCCGACCGCCCTCGGCGTCTACCGCGCCCAGCGCGCCAGGCGCCTGAAGGAGGAGCTGGTCTCCCCCGCCGAGGTGCTTCAGGACCGCGAGCGCCAGGCCGAGGCCGCCCAGGCGCAGTAAGACGGGAGGAACAGCATGGCCTACTGGCTCCTCAAGACCGAGCCCGACTCCTGGAGCTGGGCACAGCAGACGGAAGCCGGCGTGACGGCGTGGGACGGCGTCGCCAACGCCCAGGCCCTTCGCAACATGCGGGCCATGGCGGTCGGTGACCGCGCCTTCTTCTACCACACCGGCAACGAGCGGCAGGTGGTCGGCATCGTCGAGATCACCCGCGCCTTCTACCCGGACCCCAACGACCCGGCCTCTGGCCTCGTGGACGTGAAGGCCGTCGCACCCCTGCCCCGGCCGGTCACGCTCGCAGCCATCAAGGCCGAGCCGGCCCTCGCCAGCCTCGCGCTGGTCCGCCAGCCGCGCCTGTCGGTCATGCCGATTGACGAGGCGTCATGGGCCCGGATTTGTGAGATGGGCGGGGTTTCCAGTTGATTGTTTCTTGATTGCAGGCGGATCCCGGACCCTCCTGGCAACCTCCCGTTCGATTTAAAGGGCCGTGCGCGGGATAAAGCGTGCGGCCCTTGTCTTTTGCGGCCCGGCGCTCAGCCATTCATCGCCCCGCAAACGAAAAGCCTCCCGGAGCGGGCTCCGGGAGGCGTCTTGCTGGGGTAGTGGTAGCCGGTGCGCTCAGCTGTTGTCTTCAACCGGCGCGTCCGGCCCGTTCTTCTTGATGGAGTCGATGGCGTTCTGGGCGGATGCCTTGGCCTTGTAGCCCTCGGTCGCGAAAATGACCTCGGAGTTGTACTTGAACCGCACGCGGTATTCGCCCGCCTTGTCCTTGTAAATCTCGAACTTGTGAGCCATTCAGAACCTCCCAATTCGGAAACGGAGCACCATCAGGCTAAGGCGAAATCAAAATATAATTCAAGTCATTTAATCATGGAAACGAATTCGGGATAGATACGTACAAATCCCCAAAATCAGTTAGCAATATTGCTAAAAGCACTTTTACGGCCCGCTTGATTTCTTGGAGTTATTTTGTTTCCTTTTGACGGAGGGTCTTGGACCCTCCTTCACCTCCCTTCCGTTCCCCAGGGCCGCGCGCGTGACGACAGGCGCGGCCCTTTCCTCATGGGTTGACCGGGTCGCACCCGGCCTTTCCCCTGCACGGCTGAAAAAACGAAAGGGAGCGCGAGGGTCCGAGACCCTCGCAAAAGACAAGAAACCACAAAAGAAAAAGGCCGCGCCCTGAGGACAGGGCACGGCCTGATGGTCCGAAAGCGGAGAAGCGGCTTAGCCGTTCAGCGCCTTCTTGAGCAGTTCGTTGACGACGGCCGGGTTGGCCTTGCCGCCCATGGCCTTCATGGTCTGGCCGACGAAGAAGCCGAACAGCTTGTCCTTGCCGCCCTTGTAGGCTTCGACCGAGTCCGGGTTGTCCGCCAGCACCTTGGCGATGGCGGCCTCGATGGCGCCGGTGTCGGAGACCTGCTTGAGGCCCCGCTCCTCGACGATTTCCGCCGCGCCCTTGCCAGTTTCGAGCATGATCTCGAACACGTCCTTGGCGAGGCGGCCCGAGAGGGTGCCGTCGGCGATGAGGCTGATAAGCTCCGCGCCCTGTGCCGGGCTGATCGGGCTTTCCTCGATCGACTTGCCCAGCTTGTTGAGCGCGCCGAACAGGTCGGAGGTCACCCAGTTGGAGGCCGGGCGGGCCACGTCGGCGAGGCTCTTGCCCTGCTTCTTCGCCGCTTCCGCGAGGAGCGCCTCGAAGTAGTCGGCGGTTTCCTTTTCCGCGGTCAGCACGCTGGCGTTGTACTCGCTGAGGCCCAGCTCATCGATGAAGCGCTGCTTCTTGGCGTCCGGCAGCTCGGGCAGCGACGCGCGGCACTCCTCGATGAAGGCATCATCGAATTCCAGCGGCAGCAGGTCCGGGTCCGGGAAGTAGCGGTAGTCGTGGGCTTCTTCCTTCGAGCGCAGCGAGCGGGTCTCGAACTTCACGTTGTCGAACAGGCGGGTTTCCTGATCGATGGTGCCGCCGTCCTCCAGGATGTCCACCTGGCGGCGGGCCTCATACTCGATGGCAGCCATGACGAAGCGCACCGAGTTGACGTTCTTGATCTCGCAGCGGGTGCCGAACGGCTCGCCCGGGCGGCGCACCGACACGTTCACGTCGGCGCGCATGGAGCCTTCCTCCATGTTGCCGTCGCAGGTGCCGATGTAGCGCAGGATGGTGCGCAGCTTGCGCAGGTATGCGCCCGCTTCTTCCGGCGAGCGCATGTCGGGCTTGGAGACGATCTCCATCAGCGCCACGCCCGAGCGGTTGAGGTCCACGTAGGAGCGGGTCGGGCTCTGGTCGTGGATGGACTTGCCCGCGTCCTGCTCCAGGTGGATGCGCTCGATGCCCACCGTCTTGGTGCGGCCGCCTTCCAGATCGAGGACGATCTCGCCCTCGCCCACCACCGGGTACTGGAACTGGCTGATCTGGTAGCCCTGCGGCAGGTCGGCGTAGAAGTAGTTCTTGCGGTCGAAGCGCGACCACTTGTTGATCTGCGCGCCCAGCGCCAGGCCTGTGCGCACCGCCTGGCGGACGCACTCGCCGTTGATGACCGGCAACATGCCCGGCATGGCGGCGTCCACGAGGCTCACCTGCGCGTTCGGCTCCGCGCCGAAAGCGGTGGCGGCGCCGGAGAACAGCTTGGCGTTGGAGATGACCTGGGCATGGACTTCCATGCCGATCACCACCTCCCAGTCACCGGTCGCGCCGTGAATGCGATAGGGTTTGGTCTCGCTCATTTTACCCACCACTTTTCCGGTTTGGCCGTGAACTGGGCGGCCTGTTCGATCACATGGCCCACCTTCAGCACCGTCTCCTCGTCCAGCTTGCGCCCGATGAGGTGGAGGCCCAGCGGCAGACCGTCCGCGTCCACGCCCGCCGGAACCGACAGCGCCGGCAGACCCGCCAGCGAGGCGGGCACGGTGAACACGTCGTTGAGGTACATGGAGAGCGGATCGGCCGACTTGGCGCCGAACGCGAACGCGGCGCTCGGCGCGGTCGGCGTCAGGATCACGTCACAGCTCTTGTAGGCGTTCTCGAAGTCCTGCGCGATGAGGGCGCGGACCTTCTGCGCCTTCACGTAGTAGGCGTCGTAGTAGCCCGCCGACAGCACGTAGGTGCCGATCATGATGCGGCGCTTCACCTCGCGGCCGAAACCGGCGGCGCGGGTGGCCTCGTACATGTCGATCAGCGAGCCGTTCTCGGGGACCACGCGCAGGCCGTAGCGCACGCCGTCATAGCGGGCGAGGTTGGAGGACGCCTCGGCGGGGGCGACGATGTAGTAGGTCGGCAGCGCATATTGGGTGTGCGGCAGGGAGATGTCGACGATCTCCGCGCCGGCCGCCTTCAGCCAGTCCATGCCCTTCTGCCACAGCGCCTCGATCTCGGCGGGCATGCCATCGACGCGGTATTCCTTCGGAATGCCCACCTTCAGGCCCCGGATGTCGCCGGTCAGCGCCTTCTCGAAGTCGGGCACCGGCAGGTCGAGCGAGGTGGAGTCCTTGGGGTCGAACCCGCACATGGACTTGAGCAGAATGGCGCAGTCCTGAATGGTGCGGGCCATCGGCCCCGCCTGGTCCAGCGACGAGGCGAACGCCACGATGCCCCAGCGCGAGCAGCGGCCGTAGGTCGGCTTGATGCCGGAGATGCCGGTGAAGGCGGCGGGCTGGCGGATGGAGCCGCCGGTGTCCGTGCCGGTCGCCGCCGCGACGATGCGGGCCGCGACCGCCGACGACGAGCCGCCCGAGGAGCCGCCCGGCACCAGATGCTCGCCGTTCTTGCCGCGCCACGGGTTCAGCACGTTGCCGAACGCCGAGGTCTCGTTGGACGAGCCCATGGCGAACTGGTCGAGGTTCAGCTTGCCCAGCATCACCGCGCCGTCGCGCAGCAGGTTGGCCGAGACGGTGGATTCGTAGGTCGGCACGAAGCCTTCCAGAATTTTCGAGGCGGCCGTGGTCTGCACGCCCTTGGTGCAGAACAGGTCCTTGATGCCGAGCGGAATGCCCGCCAGCGGACCCGCCTCGCCCCTGGCGATGGCGGCGTCGGCGGCCTTGGCCTGCTCCAGCGCCAGCTCCGGGGTCTCGACGATGAAGGCGTTCAGCACCCGGGCCTGCTCCATGGCGCGGATGTGCGCCTGCGTCAGCTCGACCGCGGAGAAACGCTTGGCCTTCAGGCCGTCGCGCATTTCGGCGACGGTCAGTTCGGTCAGATCAGTTGCAGACATTATTCGATCACCTTCGGCACAGCGTAGAAGCCGAACTGCGCCTCCGGCGCGTTCTTGAGCACGTCTTCCTGGATGTTGCCGTCGTTCACCACATCCTCGCGCCAGCGCAGCTTCTGCGCCACCACCGAGGTCATGGGCTCGACACCATCGGTATTCACCTCGCCGAGCTGCTCGACCCAGCCCAGAATACCGTTCAGTTCCTTCATCATCGGCTCCACATCGGCGTCATCCAGCTTGATGCGCGCCAGATGCGCGATGCGGCGTACTGTCTTTTCATCAACAGCCATGGCTTGGCTCCCTTCGTGCCGGGGGCGGATAGCACGCCCGCTCCGCGCGCTTCAAGGCTGGCGCGCGCGTCGGGCGTTTTCCTGACCCCTGTAGCAGATCGCGAACGCAGGCGAGAAGGTGTTCTGATATCGCATCCCGCGCCGCCCCGGTCGTCTGTGCGACCGCCCCCGCAAACCTTCCCTTGTTTCGGGAAACCGTTGTTGCCAATCTTGCCGCCGCCAGAGGAGTTGCACAGTCCCGTCTCGACAGGTGGCCACCAACATGACGACATCCGCACCGACCACACCCGCGCCGAAGCGCAAGATTTCGCCTGCCATCAAGTTCCTGTGGGTGGTGGCGGGGCTGATCATGCTGGCTGTCATCGGGTTCGTGGTCTGGCAGGCGTTCCTGCCCAAGCTGATGCGCCTCACCTACGAGCCCAAGATCAGCTTCGCCGAGAGCCCGCAGGACCCGGCGCCCGACTACACCCGGCTGGAGGCCTGGGCGGCCCACCCGGCCCGCCCCGGCACGTCGCTGGACACGCCGGAGGGCTACGCCCCCGCCAGCTACCCGCAGGTGGACGTGTTCTTCGTGCCGCCCACCACCTACATGAGCAAGGCGCGCTGGAACGCCCCGCTGAAGGATGCGGCCGCCAATGCGCTGACCGATGTGATGATCCGCCACCAGGCGACGGCCTTCAACGGCGTCGGGCGCATCTGGGCCCCGCGCTACCGCCAGGCGACGCTGGGCGCCTTCTTCACGGAGAAGGCGGACAAGGTGCAGGCCTTCATGCTGGCCTATGAGGACGTGGCCCGCGCGTTTGACGCCTTCCTCGCCGCCCACGGCGACAAGCCCTTCATCCTCGCCGCCCACAGCCAGGGCAGCCTCCATGCGCTGGCCGTCCTCCAGCACCGCATCGCCACCTCCCCCGCGCGGGCGCAGATGGTGGCGGCCTATCTTGTCGGCTGGCCCATCTCCATCGCGGCCGACCTCGAGCCCTTCGGCCTCCAGCCCTGCGCCACGCCGGAGGCGACCGGCTGCGTCGTCTCGTGGCAGAGCTTCGGCGACCCCGCCGACCCGTCCGGCGTTGTGGCCGCCTACGGCGCGGCCCCGGGGCCAACCGGCATTGCCCGCGCCGGCACGCCCATGGTCTGTGTCAACCCGCTCAGCTGGCGCGCCGACACCACCCGAGTCGAGGCGGACGCCAACGAGGGCGCGCTGGCCTTCGTCGAGAAGGGCCAGCCCATGGCGGCGGTGGAGCCCCGCCTCACCGGCGCGGCTTGTGACGCAACTGGCATCCTCCACCTCACCCGGAACCCGCAGGGGCCCTTTGCCCGCCAGGTGATGCCGGGGATGAACTATCACGTTTACGATTACGCCCTGTTCTGGGCGAACATCCGCGCCAACGCGCAGACGCGGGTGGATGCGTTCCTCAAGTCCGGTGTCGGTGCCCCATGATCACCCAGTCCCTCCAGGAGTTCATCGCGCAGCTGCCGCAGGGCGGCCGCCTCGCCGGGCTCGACATCGGCGACAAGCGCATCGGCGTTGCCTACTGCGACGCCATGTGGACCATCGCCACCGCCGCCGAGACCCTGCAACGCAAGAAGTTCACGCAGGATCTCGCCTGGTACCGGGAGCAGTTCGCCAAGCAGAACGTGAAGGGCGTGGTCATCGGCCTGCCGCTCAACATGGACGGCAGCGACTCCCCCCAGACCCAGTCCATCCGCTCCTACGCCCTCAATCTGGACCGGGCGCTCACCGCCGCGGGTGCGCAGGCCGCCCTGCCCATCCTGTTGTGGGACGAACGCTGGTCCACCGCCGCCGTCACCCGTGTCATGATCGACGCCGACCTCTCCCGCGCCAAGCGGGCCGAGCGGGTGGACAAGGCCGCCGCCGCCTTCATCCTCCAGGGCGCCATCGACGCGCTGGCGGCGGCGTGCTGAAGGGGGATCCGGATCTTTGATTGCTTGATTGCACGAGGGGCTTGCCCCTCCTGCACCTCCCAGTCGTTTTCAGGGCTGTGTCCTTCCTGAAGGGCGCGGGCTTTTTCTTGTCAGGATGGAATCCGGCCGTGTTTCCAGCGCGCTCCTGAAACGCGGCCGGATAAACTCAAGGGAGGTTGCCAGGAGGGTCCGCGCCCCTCCTGCAAACGTCACGAATTCCCAACCACCCGCGTCCCCCACGAAATTTGCACGCTGACGCTGGCAGATGGTGCCGGAGGGGCCTATGGTAGCGCCTCAGCCAACAGCCAAGGCCCCCTTGCCCCCTTGGGGTTCAGTCGGTATAGGCCCGCATCAAATGTCCGAGCATACACCCGCATCGCATCAGACCCCGCCGGGTCTTCACCCGTTTCCGCACACCAGCCTTCTCGGCATCCAGGGGCTCCAGCCCTGGGAGATTGCCTACCTGCTGGACGAGGCGGAGCGCTGGATCGAGTCCAACCGCAGCACCGCCAAGCGCCATGACATCCTGTCCGGCCTGACGCAGGTGAATGCGTTCTTCGAGAATTCGACCCGCACGCTCCTCTCCTTCGAGGTGGCCGGCAAGCGTCTGGGCGCGGATTGCGTCAACATGATCGTGAGCGCCTCGTCCATCGCCAAGGGCGAGACCCTGCTGGACACGGCGCTGACCCTCAACGCCATGCACCCGGACATTCTGGTCATCCGCCATCAGGATGCGGGCGCGGTGCAGCTGATCGCCGAGAAGGTGAACTGCACCGTGGTCAACGCGGGCGACGGCCGCCACGAGCACCCGACGCAGGCGCTGCTCGACGCGCTCACCATCCGCCGCCGCAAGGGCCGCATCGAGGGGCTGACGGTCGCCATCTGCGGCGACATCCTTCACTCCCGCGTTGCCCGCTCCAACTTCCAGCTGCTGAACGCGCTGGGGGCGCGGGTGCGCGTGGTCGCACCGCCCACCCTCCTGGGCGCGGAGATCGAGCGGCTGGGCGTCGATGTCTACACCGACATGGACAAGGGCCTGGAAGGCGCGGACGTGGTGATGATGCTGCGCCTCCAGCGCGAGCGGATGCAGGGCGGCTTCATCCCGTCCACCCGCGAGTACTTCCACTTCTACGGCCTCACCGAGCAGCGGCTGGGCCATGCCAAGCCGGACGTGCTGGTGATGCACCCGGGCCCCATGAACCGGGGCGTCGAGATCGACACGGCGGTGGCGGACGACCTGGCCCGCTCCGCCATCACCGAGCAGGTGGAAATGGGCGTGGCCGTGCGCATGGCCTGCCTGGACGTGCTGACCCGCAAGCGTCGCGGCGTTGAGGGCTGGGCGACGGAGGCAGGCAAATGACCACGGTTGCATTCATCAACGCCCACCTGATCGACCGCGCCTCCGGGCTGGATACCACCGGCGGCGTGCTGGTGGAGAACGGCCGCATCGCCGCCGTCGGCGCCATCACCGTGCCGGACGGCGCGGCGGTGGTGGACTGCGGCGGGCAGGTCCTCACCCCCGCGCTCATCGACACCCGCGCCTTCAAGGTGGATGTGGACGCCTGCATCGCCGGCGGCATCGCCACCACCTGCCTGATGCCGGACCAGAACCCGGTGCTGGACGACCCGGCGGTCATCGAGCGCGCCTGCCGCCTTGGCCGCGAGGCCATCCGGGTGCGCCCGTTCGTGGCCGCCACCCGGGGTCTCCTCGGCGAGGAGCTGGCGGAAGTGGGCCTCGGCCTCGCCTCCGGCGCGGTCGCCATCGCCACCGGCCGGCGCGCCGTCACCCACACGGGCGTGATGCTGCGCCTGCTGCAATATTCCACCGCCTTCAATGCGCTGGTCATCAGCCACGCCGAGGATCCGGGCCTGGTCAAGGGCACCTGCGCGACCGAGGGCGAATTCGCCCAGCGTCTCGGCCTGCCCGCCCACCCGACGCTCGCCGAGACCCTGATGGTGGAGCGCGACATCCGCCTCGCCGAGGCGACCGGCGCGCGCCTGCACATCGCGCAGGTCACCTGCGCCGCTGCCATCGAGGCGGTGCGGCTGGCCAAGAAGCGGGGCGTCAAGGTGACGTGCGGCGTCACGCCCGCCCACTTCCTGCTGAACGAGGTGGCACTGACGGGCTTCCGCACCTTCGCCCGGTTCTCCCCGCCCCTGCGGACGGAGGCGGACCGGCTGGCCGTGATCGAGGGCTTGCGCGACGGCACCATCGACATCATCGCCTCGGGGCATGACCCCCGCACCCAGGAGGAGAAGCGCCTCCCCTTCGCCCAGGCCGCCCCGGGTGCGGTGGGCGCGGAGACGCTGCTGGCGACCAGCCTGACGCTGGTTCACAACGGCACGCTGACGCTGGACCAGCTTCTCGACAAGCTCTCGGGCGCACCGGCCCGCATCTTCGGGCTGGAGGGCGGCCGTCTGGCCGTGGGCGCCCCCGCTGACCTCCTGCTGCTGGACCCCGGCGCGCCCTGGCGCATCGAGGCCGAGAAGCTCCATTCCGTGCAGAAGAACACCCCGTTCGACCGCATGGCGGTGCAGGGCCGGGTGCGCGGCCTGTGGCGCGACGGCATCGATGTGCTGGCAAAGATCGCCTGAGCCAAGCTTTCGCCAGAGCCCGGCTTTCGCCTGAGCCCGGCCTGTTCCTTTTCGAGGGCCTGTTTCGGGAGGAGACGCGCCGCCGTCAGGCGGTGCGGGCAGCCGGCCGCGTGAACACCAGCGAGCCTTCGGCGGTCATCACCTCTTCGAGGTACCGGTCCAGCGCCTCGTCCAGGATCTTCTGGCCGGAGGTGCGCTTGTAGATGGCCACCACCCTCAGGTTCAGGTGCCGCTCCGGGTCGAGCCGGTAGGTGAAGGCGACGCGGCGGCGGGCGGCGGTCCGGCTGTCCTCGGCGGCGCCCGCCTCATTGGCGGCGTTCCCCGGCGGCGGCGAGAGGAACGGACGGGTCGCCCCCGCCTCTGCCGTCTCGGCCGGGCGCGACGGCTCGGGGCGCGGCAGAGTGATCACCCGGCGCGGCGCGGGTGTGCCGTCCTCCCCGTCCAGCACCAGACCGGGGCTGAGCGCAGGCCGGGCCTGCCCCTTGCGCACCAGGAGATCGCCCGTCAGCGATGCGGCAGGCTTGGGATCGTACATGCTTCTCGTCTCCCTGCGGTCAGGCGCTGACGGCCTTGCGGCCGAACCCCGCCTTGGGTGAGGACACCGGCAGCTGCGCGCTCTGGCGCGGCTGGAAGACGGTACGGCGGAAGTTCTTTTCCAGCCGGTCGGAGAGATACCCCCACAGCGTCTCGATCTCCTTGGCCGATTTGCTGTTGGGATCGGCCTCCATCACCGTGCGGCCGTCGATCATGCTGGAGGCGAAGTCCGTGCGCTGGTGGATCATCACCGGCGCGACCGTGCCGTGCTGGGAGAGCGCCACCGCCGCATCGAAGCTGATCTTGGCGCGCGGGGTCGCCGCGTTCACCACGAACACCAGCGGCTTGCCGGTGCGCTCCACCAGATCCACCGTCGCGCCCGCCGCCCGCAGGTCGTGCGGGCTGGGGCGGGTCGGGATCACCACCAGGTCGGCGACGCTCACCACCGACTGGATCGCCACGGTGATGGCGGGCGGCGTATCGATCACCGCCAGTTTGAAGCCCCGGCTGCGCAGATCCTCCAGATCCGCCGCCAGCCGGTTGATGCTGGTCTGGGCGAAGGCGGGCGCGGGCGCTTCCCGTTCGTTCCACCAGTCCGCCAGCGACCCCTGCGGATCGATGTCCATCATCACGACGGGACCGGCGCCCGAGCGCTCGGCCTCGACGGCGATGTGACCGCTGAGGGTCGTCTTGCCAGACCCACCCTTCTGCGAAGCAAATGCCACGACGCGCATGGTCATGCCCTCCCCCGTTCGTGAGGCTGTACGGGGCAACTATGCGAATCGGACCATTAAGAAGGTGTTACCGCCCGGCCCTCAGGCGGGGTGTCCCCACTCGACCGGGGGAAGCGCCGGGGGAAGCAGTTGTCGCGAACGGGCGGAAAAGGCCGGAAACCGGAGCGGGCCTGAAACGAAACGCGGCTTCGGGATCGCTGAAGAAGCGCTCAACCGAAGCCGCGGTCACGAGCCCCCCGTTGCCCGTGATGCCATAATGGTTAGTCGAGCTATCAAGATTGTGCAAGCCATCACGTAACGGTTCGAAACCTGCGAGAAGTCAGGGACTTGCCGAATATATTGGCATTGCGCTCTCCATCCCCCCCGCCGCTATTAAGAGTTTGTTTGCTATCTTTCAGCAAGGTATGGCCGTTTTGAGAGGGTTCGCGGGGCTCATGAAGCAGACACAGGAAAGTCCGGGAACGAATCGGCGTTCCGCTCCGCGCTATTGGGCCCGCAGCTCCTGCATTCTGCACACGCCGGGCGGGCCGCTGAACGGCCGCCTGCGGGATATCTCCGCCGCCGGCGCCTTTCTGGAGATGCGGCGGGGGCCGAATCCCGGCACCGCCATTCGTCTGGAACACCCGGTTGCCGGCAGCCTGCCGGGCACGGTCACCCGGCGTACGGAAGACGGCATCAGCCTTGCCTTCATACAGGGAGACGATACCGTGACCTTTGCCCTTCAGGTTATCAGCTCCGAGATCACCGGCGCGCGGGAGGGCGACACCGCCGTCCCCCAGCCATCCTCTGATTGACAGGATTTCCGGGCTTCCACCATGAGCGCCGCCAAGAAGATCACCAAAATTCCTCTCTCCGTGCGCCTGAAGGCCTGGTGGGAAGGGTATGACGCCGAGGAACTGGCCCAGCGCCTGATGAAGCGCAACGCCACCGATTCGGCCCCCGCCCCTGCCGAGAAGAAGGAGCCGGAGCCGCCCATCCTCACCCCGCTTCAGGGCGAGGTGACCGAGCCCGACCCGATCCTGCCCATCGACCCGTGGGATCAGAACCGCATCGACGTGGCCCAGCTCATCTGGGGCCGGGGCTTCTGCGGCCCGGGCGGCCCCGAGCATGTGATCGCGATGAACAAGCTGCTCACCCTCACGCCCGAGATGAGCATGATGCATCTGGGCGCGGGGCTTGGCGGCCCGGCCCGCACGCTGGCGGAAGCCTTCGGCGTGTGGGTGACCGGCTACGAGACCTCCGAATCGCTGGTGGCCGCCGGCAGCGAGCTTTCCGCCATCGCCGGCATGGCCAAGAAGGCGTCCCTCACCTTCCTCGACCTCGACGCGCCCAAGCCGTTCGAGCGCAAGTACGACCGGGTGCTGGTGGACAGCTTCCTCTCGCTCGTCGAGGACAAGCAGGACCTGATGGTGCGAATCGAGGAAAGCCTGAAGCAGGATGGCCTCTGCCTCATCACCGACTATTTCCTCGCCGGCGACCAGACCCGGGAGCACCCGGACTACCTGGATTGGGTGGCCCGGGAGCCGCGCAAGCCGACCCTGGTGAAGGTGGAGGAGCTGCGGGAGATTCTCCAGCGCAGCGGCTACAATGTGCGGGTGGATGACAATCTCTCGGCCGACTACGTCCAGCTCATCGACCAGACCTGGGCGGGCGCGGACCAGATCGTGGCCCACCTCTACGCCCAGCCCAGCCAGGCCCAGCTGGTCAATGTGGTCTGCAAGGAAGCCGAGCTCTGGGCGCGGCGCGCCCGCCTGCTGCGCAGCGGGCTCATCACCTATCGCCGCCTGCTCGCCGCCAAGCGCACCTTCTGATTCGCCAGCCTCCGTCGCCAGCCTTAGTCGCCTGCACTCGGGGCGCAGGGGTCCTGAGCCCCCTGCCCGATTCCCCGATTCAGACTCCCGAACGCCCGGATCTCCCTTACCGCGCCGCCGCCCAGTCCTCGCGGCGGTAGCCCTGCGCGAACAGCAGCGCCGTCAGGTCGCCGTGGCGAATGGCGGCGCTGGCGGCTGCCTCGGTTTTCGGCTTGGCATGGAAGGCGACGCCCAGCCCCGCCTCCTCGATCATCGGGATGTCGTTGGCGCCGTCGCCGACCGCGAGGCACGACTCGAGCGGGATGCCGCGCCGGGCGGATTCCTCCAGCAGCGTCTGCCGCTTGACCGCGGCGGTGATGATGGGCCGGTCCACCGTGCCGGTGAGCTTGCCATCGCGGATGCCGAGCACGTTGGCCTTGTACTGGGCAAAGCCCAGCTTCGCCGCCACCCGCTCGACGAAGAAGGTAAAGCCGCCCGAGACCAGCACCGTATGCGCGCCGTTGGCGGCCATGGTCCTGACCAGCGCCGCCCCGCCCGGCGTGAAGGCGACGCGCTCCGCGTAGCAGCGCTCCAGCACCGATTCCTCCAGCTCTTCCAGCAGGGAGACGCGGGCATCGAGCGCACCCTCGAAGTCCAGCTCGCCGCGCATGGCCGCTTCCGTCACGCGCGCCACCTGTTCCTTGACGCCCGCGTAGTCGGCCAGTTCGTCGATGCACTCGATGGTGATCATGGTCGAGTCCATGTCGGCGATGAGCAGCCGCCGGCGGCGGTGGGCCGCCTCCTGCACGATGGCGTCCACGGTCTCGCCCGCCAGCGCGGCCTCGACAGCGGCGCGGGCCTGCGCCCGGTCCAGGCCGGAGACGAACAGGTCCGCCGCCCGCTCCGGCTCCAGCCAGGCTTCGTCCGTGACCTGCCCGCCGGCGGCCTCAAGGGCCTGCCGCGCCCGGACGAGATGCGTTGAAGTGAGCACGGGCCCTTCCCAGGGCGCGACGAGCGTGGCAACCAACATCGACATGAGCAACCTTTCCCGAAATACGCCGGCCCAATGGCCTTTGGCCCGAAAACCGCTCGTGCTTATTGCCGGACCGACGGCAAGCGGCAAGTCAGCAGTATCATTATGGCTGGCGGAAACGGCCCCCGGCACCGTCATCAATGGCGATGCGCTCCAGCTTTACCGGGATCTGTCCGTGCTGACAGCCCGCCCCTCGCCCGAGGACGAGGCCCGCGCCCCCCACCGTCTCTACGGCGTGCTGGACGGCAGCCAGGCCAGCTCCGCCGCCTGGTGGGCGGAAGCGGCAACCCGCGAGGTGGAGGACGCCTGGGCGGCGGGCCGCCTGCCCATCCTCACCGGCGGCACCGGGCTCTATCTGCGCACCCTGCTGCATGGCATCGTGCCGGTGCCGGACATCGACGAGGCCGTGCGGGCGGACGTGCGCGGGCGGATGGACGCCGAGGGCCCGGAAGCCTTGCACGCCGAGCTGGCCCGGCTCGACCCCGTCACCGCCGCCCGCCTTGGCCCGCGCGACCGCCAGCGAATCGCCCGGGCGCTGGAGGTGGCCCTCTCCACCGGCACGCCGCTCAGCCAGTTCCAGCAGGAGACCACCGGCGGGCTGGCGGACCGGCCGGACGTGGGGCCGATCCTCCGTTGCGTCATCTTGCCGGAACGTAGTATACTATATACACGCTGCGACCAGCGGCTCGTGCAGATGGCCGAACAGGGCGCGGTGGAGGAAGTCAGAAAATTGCTGGCGCGCGGCCTTGCACCCGAGTTGCCGGTGATGAAAGCGGTCGGCGTGCCCGAGTTTGCGACCTTCCTCGAAAAACGTCTTGAATATCAAGAGGCTATCGCCGCCGCCCAGCAAGCGACCCGGCGTTACGCCAAACGCCAGTACACCTGGTTCCGCAATCAGTGCCGCGACTGGAATTTCGTCCGTTCGCACGATCTGAAAACTCAAATCGAGCAAATTGCAATAATATTCCAAGAAAACGGCTTGACTTTGAAAGTTTGAAACAATACCCAAGCCCTCTGTTTGCCTTGCAGCGGAGGGGTGCGCTCGACGTGTGCCTTCCTGCTGCGTCAGGAGTTTATCTGCTGTGATGTCACGGCGCGGGAAGGAGTAAGAGACATGTACGGCGAGCCGATGCCCGGCGCGGAGATCATCGTCCAGGCCCTGGTGGATCTGGGCGTGGAGGTCGTGTTCGGATATCCGGGCGGCGCTGTCCTTCCCATCTACGACGCGCTTTTCCGGCAGAACCGCATCCGCCACGTGCTGGCCCGCCACGAGCAGGGCGCGGTCCATGCGGCGGAAGGCTATGCCCGCTCCACCGGCAAGCCGGGCGTGGTGCTGGTCACCTCCGGCCCGGGCGCGACCAACGCTGTCACCGGCATCACGGACGCGCTGCTGGATTCCATCCCCATTGTCGTGCTGACCGGTCAGGTCGCCACGCACCTGATCGGCAATGACGCCTTTCAGGAGTGCGACACGGTCGGCATCACCCGCCACTGCTCCAAGCACAACTACCTGGTGAAGGACACCGCCCGTCTGGGCGAGGTGATTCACGAGGCCTTCTACATCGCGACCCACGGCCGCCCCGGCCCGGTCGTGGTCGACATTCCGAAGGACGTGCAGATTGCCAAGGCGGTCTACCGCAACCCGGGCAAGATCGAGCACAAGACCTACCGCCCGGCCATCAAGGGCGACGTTGCCGACATCGAGGCCGCGATCGAGCTGATGATGAACGCGGAGCGTCCGGTGCTGTACACCGGCGGCGGCATCATCAACTCCGGCCCGCAGGCGGCCCTGCTGCTTCAGGAGTTGCAGCGCGTCACCGGCTTCCCCGTCACCTCGACGCTGATGGGTCTGGGCGCCTTCCCGTCCCGCTCGCCCGCGTTCCTCGGGATGCTGGGCATGCACGGCACCTATGAGGCCAACCTCGCCACCCACGGCGCGGACGTGCTCATCTGCCTCGGCGCGCGCTTCGACGACCGCGTCACCGGCCGGGTCGATCTGTTCTCGCCGAACTCGAAGAAGATTCACGTCGATATCGACCGCTCGTCCATCAACAAGAACATTCTGGTGGACATCGGCATCGTCGGCGACGTGGGCCGGGTCATGGAGGACATGATCCGCATCTGGAAGTCCAAGGGCCTCACCGCCCGTCCGCTCAAGGACTGGTGGGCCCAGATCAACGAATGGCGCGACCGCAAGTGCCTGGCCTACCGCCAGGAGGGCGACGTGATCCTGCCGCAGCACGCCATCGCGCGGCTGTACGAGGCGACGAAGGACAAGAGCCCGATCATCACCACGGAGGTCGGCCAGCACCAGATGTGGGCGGCCCAGTATTTCGGGTTCGAGAAGCCGAACAAGTGGCTCACCTCCGGCGGTCTCGGCACCATGGGCTACGGCCTGCCCGCCGCCATCGGCGCGCAGATCGGCAACCCCAACGCGCTGGTGATCGACATCGCGGGCGAGGCTTCGATCCTGATGAACATTCAGGAGATGTCCACGGCCAAGCAGTATCGCCTGCCGGTCAAGGTGTTCATCCTCAACAACGAGTACATGGGCATGGTCCGCCAGTGGCAGGACCTCACCTACGAGGGCCGCTATTCCGAGAGCTATTCGGAAGCCCTGCCCGACTTCGTGAAGCTGGCCGAGGCCTATGGCTGGACCGGCCTGCGGATCGAGACCGCCGCCGAGCTGGACGCGGGCATCAAGACGATGCTGGAGACGCCCGGCCCGGTGATGGTGGACTGCCGCGTGGCCAAGCTGGAGAACTGCTTCCCGATGGTTCCCTCGGGCGCGGGCCACAACGAGATGATCCTCGGCCCCGAACAGGTGTCGGGCGAGCTGTCCGAGGAGGCTCAGGCGCTCGTTTGATTGCGATCGGTCCCCAGGTTCCCGGCCGCACCCGGCCGGGAGCATTCACCCCGCTTCTGACGTTGCAGGCGGCGCAGTCCCCGGAGACGGAGTCGCGCCAAAGCCAGGAATGAACCATGTTGCATCAGAACAGCCCCATCGAACGCCATACCCTCAGCATCCTCGTTGACAACGAGGCCGGTGTTCTTGCGCGTGTGATTGGCCTTTTCTCCAGCCGCGGTTACAACATCGACAGCCTGACCGTGGCGGAGGTCACCCATGACCAGTCGATCAGCCGCATCACCATCGTCACCTCCGGCACGCCGGTGGTCATCGAGCAGATCAAGGCGCAGCTGGAGCGGCTGGTGCCGGTGCACTCGGTGGCCGATCTCACCGTGCAGGGTCCGCACGTGGAGCGGGAAATGGCGCTGGTGAAGGTGACGGGGCTCGGCGAGAAGCGGGTCGAGGCGCTGCGCCTCGCCGACATCTACCGCGCCCGGGTGGTGGACGCCTCCACCCGCAGCTTCGTGTTCGAGCTGACCGGCTCCACCGAGAAGGTGAACACGTTCATTGAACTCATGCGGGAGCTGGGTCTGGCCGAGGTGGTCCGCACCGGCGTCGTTGCCATCGCGCGTGGCACCAGCACGCTCACGCACCCCTGAGAGCCGGGGAAGCGCAGCAGTCACGGGGCACCCGGGAACTTCGGAATTTCGGAAACTTCAGACGGCCAGGAAACAGGGCCGGGAATAAACAAGGGAAGGAAAGAAACATGCGCGTCTACTACGATCGCGACGCCGACCTGAATCTGATCAAGGGCAAGAAGATTGCCATCCTCGGCTACGGCAGCCAGGGCCACGCCCATGCGCAGAACCTGCGCGACTCCGGCGTGCAGGAAGTCGCGATCGCGCTTCGTCCGGGTTCGGCCTCCGCGAAGAAGGCGGAAGCCGCCGGCTTCAAGGTGCTCGGCAACAAGGAAGCCGCCCAGTGGGCCGACATCCTGATGATCCTGGCGCCGGACGAGCACCAGGCCGCCATCTGGGAAAACGACCTGAAGGGCAACATGAAGCCGGGCGCGGCGCTGGCCTTCGCTCACGGCCTCAACATCCACTTCGGTCTGATCGAGCCGCAGGCGGACATCGACGTGATCATGATCGCGCCGAAGGGCCCGGGCCACACCGTGCGCGGCGAGTATCTGAAGGGCGGCGGCGTGCCGTGCCTCATCGCCGTCCACCAGGACGTCTCGGGCAACGCCCATGACATCGCCCTCGCCTACGCCTCGGGCGTTGGCGGCGGCCGCTCGGGCATCATCGAGACCAACTTCCGCGAGGAGTGCGAGACCGACCTGTTCGGCGAGCAGGCCGTGCTGTGCGGCGGTCTGACCGCGCTGGTGCAGGCGGGCTTCGAGACCCTGGTCGAGGCCGGCTACGCGCCGGAGATGGCCTACTTCGAGTGCCTCCACGAGATGAAGCTGATCGTGGACCTGATGTACGAGGGCGGCATCGCCAACATGCGCTACTCGATCTCCAACACCGCCGAGTACGGTGACATCAAGACCGGTCCGCGCATCATCACCGAAGAGACCAAGAAGGAAATGAAGCGCGTGCTGGCCGACATCCAGTCGGGCCGCTTCGTGCGCGACTTCGTGCTCGAGAACCGCGCCGGCCAGCCGGAGCTGAAGGCGTCCCGCAAGCTGGCGGCGGCGCACCCGATCGAGCAGACCGGCGAGAAGCTCCGCGCCATGATGCCGTGGATCAACGCCAGCAAGCTGGTCGACAAGTCCAAGAACTGACCCCCCTCGATCCTTTCGACAGGTCGAGAAGACGGCGGGCGTCGTCACCATCCGGTGGCGACGCCTGCTGCTTTTTGGCGCGGAACCGGACGCTCCGCCGCCAGTTTGTCCCTACAATCCGCACGGTCTCCCCGCTGCTTTCACCCAGGCGACGGGCCATGCGGAACGCCTCCGGCGTGCCTTCTCATCTGCGAAGCGCCCGCAGCAGCACGACGTCGACTGACAAGGGACATGCCCTATGCGTTTGCTCGCACCTGCGGCTGTTGCGGCCCTCATCGGCGTGGCGGCGCCTGCCGTTGCGGCTCCCGTCCTGACCGACCTCACCGCGACCACGCCCGAGCAACTGGCCGCCACGCTTCTGGGCGCCAATAGCGGCATCCTCATCAACTCCGCCACCTACACGGGCAGCGCCGTCGCCTCGGGGCTGTTCACCGGCGGCAACAGCTCGGGCATCGGCTTCGACAGCGGCGTTGCGCTCACCAGCGGCACGCTCTCCACCCTGCCCGCCGGGTTCAACACCCAGAACCTGGCCCTGGGGAACCCGCGTCTGGAGCAATACAACGGCGGCTTCGCCACCACCAACGCCTCGACGCTCACCATCGAGTTCACGCCGCAGGGCAACGCGATCTCCCTCGCCTACGTCTTCGGCTCGCAGGACTATCAGTTCTCGGTCGGCATCGGGTTCAACGACGTGTTCGCGGCGGAGGTGAACGGCACCAACCGCGCGCTGGTGCCGGGCACGGACACGCCCGTCTCCATCGACACCGTCAACTGCGGCGACGCCCTCGGCAACAATGCGGCCAATTGCGACCAGTTTCGCGACAACCGCAACGGGGGCGTCACGGACCTGGACCTCGAAGGGCTGACCCGGGTCTTTCTGCTGACGGCGGCGGTGGTGCCGAACGCCATCAACACCCTGACCCTCTCGATCGCCGATTCCTCCGATCCGTTCTTCGATTCCGTCGTCTTTCTTCAGGCGGGCTCGTTCGTCAGTTGCGGCGGGCCGGTCCTGCCGGCGTGCAACGGGGTCCCGCCGCCCCCGGGCGAGGTAGAGGAGCCGGGCATGATCGGCCTCCTCGGCCTTGCCGCACTCACCATCGCCGCCACCTGCCGGCCGCGCCGCCGCCCGTACCGCGCCGCGCGCCGCCGCGCCTGACCTCAGGCTTCCGCTGCGGCCCCCACCGCCAGCGCGGCGCGCACGGTCTCCAGCAGCGCCTCGCAGCCCAGCCGGGCCAGGCGATAGGTTTCCTCGAAATCCTCGGGCCCGCCGTAATAGGGATCGGGCACCGGCCGGCCCTCCATTCCCGGCACGAAGTCCAGCAGCATCCGCACCTCGGCACTGTGACCGGCGGGCGCGACGGCCCGGATGTCCGCCAGGTTGCTCGCGTCCATCGCCACGATGAACCGGAACCGCGCGAAGTCCGCCCGGCAGAGCTGGCGCGCCCGCAGGCCGGTAATGTCGATGCCATGGCGGGCCGCCACCGCGCAGCTGCGCGGGTCGGGGCCGCGGCCGATGTGCCAGTCGCCGGTCCCGGCGGAATCGATCTCGATCCGGTCGGCGAGCCCTGCCTGCGCCACCAGATCCCGGAACACGCCCTCGGCCACCGGCGAGCGGCAGATGTTGCCAAGGCACACAAACAATACGGAGGTCTTCGTCACATCCTGCTCCCTGGTCTGCGGCGCACCTTCGCCGCGTCCCGTTCATGGTCAGGCCCCGCTTATGCCCCAGGACGGCCAAAGAAGCGAGCCGGCCGCCGGCGTCCCACCATTTCCCCCAGGTCCGCCCCCTCTGAATTCATAGCAGTCACAGGGACGCGCTCATGTCATAAATGCAATAAATTCGCGCTATTCTTTCCGTCCATGTCCCCGGCACTTGTGCAGGAGCCTCCCATGAACCTGAAGATCACCGACCTGTTCTCCGTCGCCGGCAAGGTCGTGCTCGTGACCGGCGGCAGCCGTGGCCTCGGCGAGATTTTCGCCCGGGCCTATCTGCAAAACGGTGCGAAGGTCTACATCACGTCGCGCAAGGCCGACGCCTGCGACGCCCTCGCGGCGGAGCTTTCGAGCGAGGGCACCTGCATTTCCCTGCCCGCCGACCTCAGCCGCATGGAGGAAGTCGAGCGGCTGGCGGGCGAGCTGGCGGCGCGGGAGGAACGGCTCGACGTGCTCGTCAACAACGCGGGTGCGTCCTGGGCCGCCCCGTTCGACGACTTCCCCGAGCACGGCTGGGACAAGGTGATGAACATCAACGTGAAGTCGGTGTTTTTCCTCACCCAGAAGCTGAAGCCGCTGCTGGCCGCCGCCGCCACGGACGAGGACTGGGCGCGGGTCATCAATGTGGGCTCCATCGAAGGCCTGCACGTCTCGGAGCTGGAAGCGCCCTCCTACTGCACCTCCAAGGCGGCGGTCATTCACCTCAGCCGCGTGCTGGCCGCCAAGCTCGCGCCCGCGCGGATCGCGGTGAACGCCATTGCGCCGGGCTACTTCCTCAGCAAGATGACGGTGGGTCTGGGCGACGACTACCTGAACAAGGTGGCCAGCGGCAGCCGCATGAACCGCCTCGGCCAGCCGCACGACATCGCGGGGATCGCCCTCTATCTGGCCTCGCGCGCCAGCAGTTTCGTCACCGGAGCCGTGATCCCCGTCGATGGCGGGCTCGCCACCACGGCCTGATCGCCTGTTTTCCCGGGAACGATGGGTTCGTCGAAAATCGTTTCGGAGGCATAATACATATCATATAAATCATCCCGGGGAGATCGACGGGGGGGCTTTGACGTGGCGGATGTCGAGTCGGGGGCCTGGGACTACATCATTGTCGGGGCAGGATCGGCGGGCTGTGTGCTCGCCAACCGCCTGAGCGAGGATCCGCGCCATCGCGTGCTGCTCGTCGAGGCGGGCGGCGATGACCGGGACCCGATGATTCTCATGCCGATGGGGGTGGTGCAGCTGGTGCCGCCAGGCCGCTCGCCGCACACCTGGCAGTACTGGACCGAGCCCCAGCCCCAGCTCAACGGACGCCGCATGTACTGGCCGCGCGGCCGGGTGCTGGGCGGCTGCTCCTCCATCAATGCGATGATCTATACCCGGGGCCATCCCTCCGACTACGACACCTGGGCCCGGCTTGGCTGCACCGGCTGGGGCTGGGACGACGTGCTGCCCTATTTCCTGCGCGCCGAGGACAGCGAGCGGGGCCCGAGCGCCTGGCACGGTGTCGGCGGGCCGCTCAAGACCTCCACCCGCTCCCTGCCCAATCCGCTGGTGGATGCGTTTCTGGAAGCCGGGCGCGAGCTGGGCCTGCCCGAGACGGACGATTTCAACGGCCCGGTGATGGAGGGGCTGGGCCGGTATGATTCCACCACCGCCAGAGGCGAGCGCTGGTCCGCCGCCCGGGCCTGGCTGCACCCGGCGCTGCGCCGCCCCAACCTGGCGGTGATGACCCAGGCCCTTGCCGAGCGGGTGGTGCTGGAGAACGGCCGCGCCGCCGCCCTGGTGGTGCGGCGCGGCGACAGGCAGATCGTCTGCCGCGCGGCGGGGGAGATCCTGCTGGCGGGCGGCACGGTGAACTCGCCCCAGCTGCTCATGCTCTCCGGCATCGGCCCGGGCGAGCACCTGCAGGACATGGGCATTCCGGTCGCCCTCCATGCGCCCGGCGTCGGCGCCAACCTTCAGGACCATCTGGACGTTGCCCTGCGCTGGACCTGCGAGGCCCCGGTCTCGCTCCAGCGCTACCGCGCCAGGCTTCCCCGGCTGCTGGCCAACCTTGGCTGGCGAACGGCCCGCAAGGGTGTGGCCAGCTACATCCCCACCCCGGCCGGCGGCTTCCTGAAATCGAGCCGCCAGATCGCCGTGCCGGACCTCCAGCTGCATCTCATGTGCACCCTGATCAGTCCGCACAGCACCCAGCCCATCGAGGCGCATGGTTACCAGATCCAGGTCTGCCATCTGCGGCCGCTGTCGCGCGGCACGATCCGTCTCGCCTCGCCCGATCCGGCGGCGCATCCGCTGATCGACCCCGGCTACTTCCAGGCGGAGGCCGACATCGAGGCGCTGCTGACGGGCGTCATGATCGCCCGGCGCATCGGCAACGCGCTGGCCTTCGCGCCGTTCGGCGTCACCGAGCTGTGGCCGGGCGAGTCCGTGCACTGGCGGGATGACCTGCTCGCCGCCATCCGCGACGCGGCGGAGACCGTCTATCACCCGGTGGGGACGGTCCGCATGGGCAGCGATGATCTGGCGGTGGTGGACCCGCGCCTCAGGGTGCGCGGTGTCGAGGGCCTGCGGGTGGTGGACGCCTCGATCATGCCGATCCTTGTGTCGGGCAACACCAACGCGCCGACCATGATGATCGCCGACAAGGCGGCGGACATGATTCTGGAAGACCGGGCCCGGCCTTCCGCCTGACCCGCGCGACCGGAGCCGCAGCCCTCACCCAGCCCTTTGCAGCCCTCAGGCGGCGCGGCGGACCCGCTCGACGATGGTCACGCCGATCCGCTCGCCGAGAAGCACGATTTCGCCTCTGGCGATGAGCTCGTCGTTGGCGTAGATCCACACAGGATCGTCATGGCGCGCATCCAGGTCGATGACCGCGCCGCGCCCCATTTTCAGCAGATGCCGGATCGGCATCTTGGTCCGGCCAAGAACGACAGAGATCTCCAGTTTGACCTTGTCAACGGCGCTCATTCCCGGTTCCTTCGGCCCAGTCCAGTGGTTGCTCGCGAGACAGACTGACGCAAGATGGTTAGAGAGACGTTAAATTCCGATCACACGGTTGAAGCCCCGGCCTCGGAACTGCCCGCCCCGGAGCTGCGCTTCAGCCCCGGCCTGGTGCCCTACCCGGACGCTCTCGCCGCCATGGAAGCGCGCGCTGCCGCCGTGGCCGAGGGGCGCGAGGGCGAGCTGGTGTGGTTTTTGGAGCACCCGCCGCTCTACACCGCCGGCACCAGCGCCAAGCCGGCGGATCTGGTGGACCCGAACCGCTTTCCCGTGTTCGAGACCGGGCGCGGCGGCCAGTTCACCTATCACGGCCCTGGCCAGCGGGTGGTCTATCCCATTCTCAACCTCGCCGCGCGCGGGCGCGACCTGCGCGCCTACGTGTGCGCGCTGGAGGGCTGGATCATCGACACGCTGGCGGAGTTCGGCGTGAAGGGCGAGCGCCGTCAGGGGCGCGTCGGCGTCTGGGTGGTGCAGGAAGACGGGCGGGAGGAGAAGATCGCCGCCATCGGCGTGCGCGTGCGCCGCTGGGCGACGCTGCACGGCATCGCCCTCAACGTGCGGCCGGACCTGTCCCACTACGGCGGCATCGTGCCGTGCGGCCTGCCGGAGTTCGGCGTCACCAGCCTCGCGGCGCTCGGCAAGGACGTGACTCTGGCGGACGTGGATGCGGCCATGGTCCGCCACCTGCCCGCGTTTCTGGCGCGCTTCACCACTGCCAGCGCCCCGGCCTGCGGGGCGGGATCGTCCCCGGCCTAGGCCGACCGGCGCACCGGCGCGTCCAGGTCTGCCCGCGCCGGCTTGGGCTCGCCGAACAGGTAGCCTTGCGCCTGCTGCACGCCCAGAGTCGCCACCTTCGCGAGGGTTTCCTCGTCCTCCACCCGCGTGGCGATCAGGGTGATGTTGCGCTCCCTGAACCGGGCGCAGAAGGCGGCCCGGTCCGTCGGGCACGGCGCGGTCAGCAGGGTCGCCGCGTCCACCTTGACGAACTGCACATTCATGTCCGCGAGCCACGCCGGGTCCAGCTTGAACGGATCGGTCACATTGTCGATGGAGAAGGTGAAGCCGAGGCGGCTCAGCCGCGCCAGATGCTCGCGGCTGCCGGCGGGGAGCCGCGCCAGATCCCGCATGGCGGCTTCCAGCGCCACCCGGATGGCGAGGCCACGGTGGGCGCAGATGAACTTCACCAGATCGCTGAGGAAGCGCTGATCCTCCAGCACCCGGCCGGAGAGGTTGACGAACAGCTTCACGCCCGGGCGGCGCGGCCCCAGCTTGCGCGCCAGGTTGATGCAGCGGAACAGCAGCAGGTTGTCGAGCGCCGAGACGAGGCCCGAGCGTTCGGCCTCGCTGATGTAGTCGGACGGGCTGATGATGGCCCCGTTCACGTCCCTGAGGCGGGAGAAGCCTTCATAATGCACCACCCGGCGGCCGGGCAGCTCCACGATCGGCTGGAGGTAAAGGTCCACCCGGCTTTCCTGGAGCGCGCTGTGCAGGAGGGCGACCATGTCCGCCCGGGGGGCGGCTTCGGCCTCGCTGTCCGCCCCGTCCGGGCGGGTGCCGGCCAGCCGCTCGATCATGGTGCGCAGCACCTGAACCTCGGCGGTCAGCTCGGCGGTCGTCGCGCCGCCGTGGTCCTGAAGCCGGTCGGCCAGCGTCGCCAGTTCCCGCTCCAGCCAGTCGATGCGCCCGGAGAGCACGGAGGAGATGCCGGCCGCCCCCGCGATCTGCCGCTCCATGTCCGACCAGAAGCGCTCCAGCACCACCACCAGATAGGCGAGCGTCCCGAGGGCGGCGAACGCAAAGCCGGTCAGCACGGCCAGCCGTTCCTCACCGGTCAGATGCCAGCCCAGCGCCACCCCGCCCGCAAAACAGCCGGAGACGACCAGAATACCGGTGATCCCCCAGCCCAGCGCTCTCAACCGCATGAGTCCGTCCCCCCCGTCCTCAGTGCCCGACACCCCAGATTGCCCTCACGCATCTTTCCAGCCGGTAAACAGCTGGAATTACGCCCCCGGTGCCGATGAGGCGGACGCCACGTCGGGCGGCGGCGCGGCCACGCCACGCCCCGGGCGCGGTGCGCCGAACAGGTAGCCCTGGCCGCAGGCGGCACCCAGTTCCACCACCTCCGCGGCGGTGCGGTCGGTCTCGATGCGGGTGATGATCAGCGTCACCCCCTGATGCTCCAGCGTCTCGGCGAGCGTCTCGCGGGGCGCGCCGATGGGCGCGTTCAGGAAAACCGCCGCGTCCATCTTGAGGAAGCGCACGTTCAGCCGGGCAAGGCACGTGCTGTCGAGCGCGCTCACGTCGGTCACATTGTCAACGGAGAAGGCAAAGCCCAGCCGCGCCAGCGTCTCCAGCCGCTCGACGGCGCTCTCCGGCAGCCACTCCAGGTCGCCCGCCGCCACCTCGAACACCAGCCGTCCGGGCAGTTCCGGCTGCTGGCCCAGGAACTCGGCAAGCTCGGTCATGAAGGTCTCGTCGGCGAGCGAGGCGGCGGACATGTTGCAGAACAGCCGGACGCCCGGGCGGCGCGGCCCCAGCTTGCGGATCAGGTTGATGGAGCGGAACAGCAGCAGGTTGTCGAGGAGGGAGACCAGCCCGGCCTCCGCCGCCTCGCCCAGATAGTCGCTTGGGGTGAACACCCGGCCCTCCTCGTCGCGCAGGCGCGACAGGGCCTCGTAATGCACCACCTTCCGGTTCGGCAGCCGCACGATCGGCTGGAGATAGAGGTCCACCCGGCTCTCCCGGAGCGCCGAGCGCAGGAGGGCGGCGATGTCGGTGGCGGCGCGCTCCCCCTCGCCCGCACCGTCGCCGGACGCGCCCGCCGCGCCCCCGCGCGCCCCGAAGCGCCCCTCGCTCGCCAGCCGCTCCATCATGGTGCGCAGAAGGCCAAGCTCCGCCGTCAGGGCCGCCGTCTTGCGGGCCTGTTCGGCGGTCAGTTCGCTGATCAGGGCCGTGACGTTTTGCTCCATCCGCAGCAGACGCTCGGTCAGCTCGGGCAGGGTGCGGTCCTGTTCGGTCACCCAGGCGATCATCCGCCCCCGCTCGCCGAAGATGCTGGACATCAGCCGCAGCACATAGGCCAACGCCCCCGCCAGCACGCCGACGAGAATGGCCCGCCGCATTTCCAGCCCCGCCAGCGCCATGGCCGCCAGCGCCACCAGGGCGCCTGCGACAGCGCAGACGGCCAGGGCGACGATGGTTTTGTACGACCGTTGGTGCATGTGTGGTCTGTTCCGGCTATGAGGTGCGACGAACTGTGACCGAGCAGCCCTTACGGCACGGTTAACGCCCTGTTTGCTACGAACGGACGCCCTTTTTGGCTGCAAGGGCGCCGTTGCGGGAGTGCCCATGTCCGTAACCCTGATCCTGCTCAGCCTGGCCATCGGCAGTCTGGGCGGCCTCCTCGCCGGCCTCCTCGGCGTCGGCGGCGGCATCATCATCGTCCCGGCGGTGCGCTTTCTGGCCCCGGTGCTGGGCCTTGCGCCCGACTATGCCATGCATGCGGCGGTCGCCACGTCGGTGGCGCTGATCGTCCCCACCTCCCTGTCCTCCGCCCGGTCCCATCACCGGCGCGGGGCGGTGGATTTCGCCATCCTCAAGGTCTGGGGCCCGGCCCTCGGCCTCGGCAGCCTGACCGCCGGCGCGGTGGCCGGCTTCCTGCCCACCCATGTGCTGGGCGTCATCTTCGGTGTGGTCGCCATGGGCGTCGGTATGCTCCTGGCGCGGGGACGCCCGGTCCCGGTCATCGCCCCCACCCTGCCCGGCCGTCCGGCGCAGGGCAGCATCGCCTTCGTCATCGGGGCGCTGTCGTCGTGGATGGGGATTGGCGGGGGCTCGCTCAGCGTGCCGACCCTGTCCGCCTTCGCCGTGCCGGTTCACCGGGCGGTGGGCACTTCGGCGGCTCTTGGCCTGTGCATTTCCGTGCCCGGTCTTGTCGGGTGGATCATTTCGGGCTGGAACGTCGACTCAGGCACCGCTCCGCACTTCGGCTTCATCCAACTGGTGCCGTTCGGCCTCATGCTGGTGCCCATGATCGCCCTCGCCCCCCTCGGCGCACGCCTTGCCCATGCCTTGCCGGCCGCCAGACTGCGGCAGATTTTCGGGATTTTTCTGATAGTTACCGCCTTAACACTTTTAGCCAAATCATTTTAGTAGGGATAAGCATTGTTCCTATTGCGTTATCGCAAAGGTTGGGATAGGGCCGCGTTGCGACTGAGGATCTCTCCTTCCCGACGGGACCAGAACAAATTGCCCGGAAAGAGGGGGAGGCAGTGATCATTAAGCCGCTTGTTACGCTGACAAATAGTGGCTAAGGTTCCGCGCGGTTTGGGGACAATACGGGCTAACCAAAACCACTCGTTGACAAAACAAGGAGTCAAACATGGGTGATCTTCTGCTGAAACTGAAGTCGGCCGCTCTGGTTGCTGGCGCTGCTGTTGCTCTGGCCGCTTGCGGCGGTGGTGAGCAGGCTGCCACCGACGCCGCTGCTGAGCAGACCGAAGCTGCTGCTGACGCCGCTGCTGACGTTGCCGCCGACGCTGCTGCCGAGGCCGACGCTGCTGCGACCGACGCTGCCGCTGCGGCCGACGCTGCTGCGACCGACGCTGCCGCTGCGACCGACGCCGCTGGCGAAGCTGCTGACGCTGCTGCCGACGCGACCGACGCTGCCGCTGAGTAAGCAGCCGCGCGAAACGCGATAAGGGAGGCCGCCCGACCGGGCGGCCTTTCTTTTTTTTTTGCAGTTCTTGTTGTGTGCCCCTGCGGTTCAGGCGTCATTCCATTTTGACCGAACCCCGCTGTGCCATTAGCGTGCGCGGCGGAACACGACGGTGCGGAGCGCACCCCTGAACACGGGAGAGATCGAGCGGTGGAGACATCCATGACCCTGGCGGAACTGACCGAGAAGCTGCGCGGCAAGGTTCGCGATGACATGGGCCTGCGCAAGGTCATCAAGCTCGACTTCGGCCCCGATGGCCTGATCCGTTTCGACGGCACCGCCGTGCCCAACCAGATCTCCAACGAGGACGGCCCGGCCGACTGTACCATCAAGGTGAAGTTCGCGGACCTGCTCGACATCCTCTCCGGCCGCAAGAGCGCCCAGTCCGCGTTCCTGTTCGGCAAGATTCGCGTGGAAGGCGACATGGGCGTGGCCATGGAGATCGGCCGCCTGCTTGGCTGAGGGCCGATCCCGCGCCACGCGGCGGCGGCCGCTGCAAGATTTCAACCCCTTGGCGCAAGCCCACCTGGGCTTTTCCCGGAACGGTTCGCAATCTGTCTCATTTGCGCGCGAGCAGACTTGACGACAGCCGGGGCTCGGGTATTTCTCAGCCAATGAGGACCATCACCGCATCTCTTGTGCTGGCGGGGCTGCTTGTCTCCGCTCAGGCCTATGCCAAGGAAACGCCGCGCCCCAAGCAGACGGCGACCGTGAGCAACGCTTCGCTGACCGAGCTGGAGGCGATCTGGAACATGCGCGCCGCCCTCAATGTGGCGGCATTGCAGTGCCAGTACGACCCGATGCTGGCCCTTCCCGCGCGCTACAACACCTTCATTCGCCTGCACGAGGCAGAGCTGAAGCAGGTGTATGACACGCTGGTGCGCAAGCGCGGCGGCCAGGCCAAGTTCGACCGCATCAACACGCAGGTCTACAACAAGTACGCCACGGTGAAGGAAAAGGACCTGTTCTGCACCACCGCCGCCGATGTGAGCGTGATCGCCATGAATGCGGCGCCCTATGGCCTGAGCTCGGTGGCAAGCACGGTCTATCGCTCCCTCTCCCGTCTCATCGGCGGGGCCGAGGTGGCCAGCGTCAGCCCGGCCGCCGGTCACTGATCGCACGTCCCCGCTGATCCGGTTCGCCGAGCCGGAGACAGAGTTTCAAAAAAGCGCCCTTCGCGGGCGCTTTTTTGTTTGGCCCCGCGTCACCCGGCCCGGGCGCGCTGAGGCCAAAAGGAAAGCGCCCGGCTTTGTGGGCCGGGCGCTTCCCTGTCTTGTCGTCGTCGTGGACGATGTCAGGCCTTACTGACCGGCCTTGATCTCCACGCGGCGGTTCTGCGGCTCGCGCACGCCGTCGGCGGTATCGACCAGCGGACGGCTCTCGCCGTACGCTTCGGTCTTGATCGCGTCGGCCGGCAGACCCTTGCTCTGCAGGAACGCCTTGGCGGCCTGAGCGCGACGCTCCGACAGCTTCTGGTTGTAGGCGTCCGTACCAGCGCGGTCAGCGTGACCCTGAACCACGATCGACACCTGGCCACCCTTCTGGAAGGCCTCGGCAGCCTGGGTCAGAACCTGCTGCGCATCCGGGGTCAGATCGGCCTTGTCAAACTCGAAGAAGACCATGAACGGACCCGGCACCGGCGGCGGAGGCGGCGGCGGCGGAGGCGGCGGAGGCGGCGGCGGCGGGGGCGGCGGCGGCGGCGGCGGCGGCGGCGGCGGAGCAGCCGGCTCTTCCTTCTTGGCGCCGAAGTTGAAGGCCACGCCCAGCATCAGGCTGTGCGAGCGGAAGCCACCCTCGACCGCGGTGCCGCCGTTGGTGCGGAAGTCACCGTTGGTCGCCTTGAAGTAGCGATACTCCAGGGTCAGGTCGGTGCGGTCGCTCAGGGCACGACGCAGACCGCCGATCAGCTGCCAGGCGAAGGCGGTGTCGCCGTCGCTCAGGAACGCAGCGGCATCGCGGGAGACGCGATAGTTCTTCGCCTTCAGGTGGGCGATACCGACACCACCGCCGACGTAGGCGGAGGTCTTGCCTTCGGACGGGATGTCGAACAGGCCGTTCAGCATGAAGCTGGTCACGCGGGTGGTGCCGCGGCCATCCCAGAAGTAGTCGGTGTTACCCAGCTCCGGCAGACCCTCATTGAAGAAGTGGGTCATCTTGCCCTGCTGGTAGCCCAGCTCGAACTCCGAGCGGAACACACCGAAATCATAGCCGACCTGGCCGGCCACGGCCCAACCCGGAGCCTTGTGGTCGGTCTTGAACGCATCGGCATCGACGTCCCGCTGCGAGTAAGTGCGGTTCTCGATGATCGAAACGCCGCCCTTGAGGCCAAGGTACCAAGCATCGTCTTGCGCGAAGGCGGTACCCGCCAGAAGCGTCGTAGTCATCATGACTGCGACTGACAGTTTGCGCATGATGTCCCCTTTCTTCGTGAACATTTCGGAGGGGAACTTAGTGACGACGGGTTGTTGGGTCAATGAAACCGGATCGGTCAATCGAAGCAACGGGTTGCCTCAGCCGCCTTATGCCGCCACCCTGTTGCAGGAAGGCCACAGAATAGCGGCACGCCAGCAATTATTGCTTGTAACGAACGTATACAACTGTAGCCGGGTTGTTACTGGCCAGACGAAGCGAGACCATTCGCCCGTAGGACGGCCAGAACCTGAACCAGAGCGGCGCGCGCTTCCGCGTCGATCACCGCGCCGCCCGTCGGGTCGGCGATCGGGGTCATCCCCTGCCCGCCTGTTCCCAGCCCGCCTGCTCCCCTGATTCCAACCGGCAGCCCCGCCGCCAGCACCGCGCCCGGCTGCCAGGCCGCGCCGTCGAACCAGACGAACTGGCCGTCCGCCTTCACCCACGCCAACATGCCCGGCCGCGCCGCCGCGAAGCGCCAGCCGCCGGTGGTCCACAGGGCAAGGCCGTTGTCCTGCCCCGCCCAGGCGCCGGCCGCGCCTGCCCCCACGATCCACGCCTGCCCCGGCTCGGGCGCGGCGGGCGCCTCGGCGAGTCCCCGCGCCTCCACCGCCGGGTGGGCCAGGAGGTCCAGCATCGCCAGCGCCTCGTTGTGCGTCACCTCCTTCTGCGCCTGCCCCGCCTGAAGCAGGGGCAGGCCATGCCGCGTCGTTGTCTCCGCCATGATGTGCTCCTTCCCGTCGTCCCCGTTTTTTTCCGCCTTCGCCCGGAGGGCGCGTCACAGCGCCAGCACGCGCCTGGCCGCCGCGCCCGCGCCCACGTGCGCGCTCACCTGCATCACCCGCACCTCCAGCGTCGCCGGGGGCGCGCCGAAGTCCGTCATCTGCTCCGCGAGGGTGTAGACCGCCGCGGGTGCGCTCACCCGCCACTGCCGCACGGCGGCCCCGCCGCGCAGGATCTGCACGTCGTACTGCTCGGTCTCCTCCGCCAGCGGCGCGTCCGTGCCGTCCACCCAGTCGAAGCCCTGGCGGCTGCGCCGCACCCAGCCGAGGCGGATATCGCCCGAGGCCTCCCGCGCGGCCCGCAGATGCACCGGGGCCAGCGGCCGGAGGCCCTCCGCCCGCACCGTCACCGCCTGCGCCGTCACATCCTCCAGCGCCTCGTAGGGGCTCATGGCCTTGAACAGCAGCGTCTGCCCCAGCGAGGCCAGCCCCGCATCGAAGGGCACCAGCGCCGCACCGCTCAGCAGCACGAACCGCTCCCCGGCCTGATGCCCCGCGACGAACGCCTCCGTGCCCCGCCGCCCCCGCAGCAGCTCCGAGAGACGATACCGCCCGTTCGCCAGCAGCTCGGCCCGGGCGAACTGCACCAGCTCCCGCCCCAGGAGGCACAGGTTGGCGCCCGCCAGCACCGCCGCCGCCTCGCGCGATTCCAGCGCCATGTCCGGCGCGAGCAGCGCCACCTCCACCGCGTTCACCCGGTCCCAGAACGCCGTCTCGCCCGGCGGCAGCGCGGTCACCGCCGTGCCCATCACCGTGCGGGCGGGAATGTCGGCGGCGGCCTGGTAGGTGAAGCCGCCATCGAGGCTCACCGCCGCGCTTGCCCGCCGCCAGCCCGCGCTCTCGCCCGCCGCCGCCAGATGCAGCACCGGCCCCGCCGGCAGCGCGGCCGAGAGCGGCGGCAGGTCCAGCACCTGGAGCGTGCTCGGCCCGTGGGGCGTTGCGGGCTGGGGCACCACCTGCCCCGGCTCCGCCACCGCATTGCTGGTCTCGTCCTCCGGCGAGACCGGCACCGCCGTCACCAGCAGCCGCCCCGCCTCCACCGTCACCTCCCGCGCCTGCCACAGCCGGCCCGTCTCCCCCTCCAGCGTCAACGCGTCCCCGGCGGTCAGGCCCAGATACCGCCACGGCAGCGCCAGCGTCAGCGGCTCGCGCCGCCGCCAGCGCCGGGCGAGCAACCGCTCCGCCGCCTGCTTGGCCGCGCTGGCGTCGAGCACCACCGGCACCTCCAGCCGTTCGTCGCCACCCCCGGGGGCGCTCGGCCGCCGCGCCCGCTGCAAGCCGGTCTGGTAGTCCCGCGCCGGGTCCATGTAGGCGAGGCTCACCTCGCGCGGCAGCGCCGCCTCGCCTGCCCGCGACCCCCGCTGGCGCGGCTCCGGCTCCCCTTCCGCCGCCGCGCCCAGATGATCCAGCGCCACCACCGGTCCGCTCTGCGGCGCGCGGTCGGAGAGCATCACCCCGCCCGACCCGTTCTCCGCCGCATAGAGCGGCGCGACCGCCGCCAGCGCCCCGAGCGCTTCCGCCGCCGTGCTCACCCGGCCGAGGGCGAAGCCGCGCACCCGGTCCGCGCCCGCGCCGAGACTCGCCGCCAGCTCCGCCCGGGCGCACAGGTCCTGCGCGATGGCGCAGACGCTGACCGCGCTCCCCGCATCCGCCGTCACCTCGAAGGTGAGCAGCGGAATGCGGTTGGCGAAATCCTCCAGCGCCAGATCCTCGAACACCACATAGGCCAGCCCCCGATAGGCCGGGGTGTTGCCGACGCCCTGCGCCGCCTCGATCAGCGGGTCCGGCATCTGCCGCTCGCTGCCCGTGTAGACACGCATCCGCCCGCCCACCGTCAGCCGTCCCGCGCCGTCGCGGATCAGCTTGCCGTCCGCCCACACCCGGCCCACCGAGAGAATCGGCCGGCCCGACAGCGCCACGGCGAAGGAGGCGGTGTAGGTGTAGGAGACGGTCGTCACCGAGCCCCGCTTGCCGCCGCCCTGGCGCTCCTCGCTGCGATGCTCCCTGAGGCCGGTGGACCAGATCATGTTCCCGGCGATCCGCGCGGTGCCGTAGACCAGCGGCACCGCCCCGCCGTAGGACGAGCCCTGCACCGCCAGGTCCTGCAACCGCGGCCCCTCGCTGCGCCGGTTTGGCGCGAGGATCGTGCTGTTGACGACCGATCCCACCGCCGCACCCACCACCGCGCCGATCGGCCCGGCCACCACCGCGCCGACCGCGCCCAGCACCATGTCAGCCATGGCGTCCCTCCCCCGTCTCTGCCGGGTGGTCCGGGAAGCGCCAGACCGCGACCAGCGCCGCCTGCCAGCTATCGTCCAGCCCGTGCTCCACCACCCGCCCCAGCCCCCGGTGGGCGTGAATGAGTCCGTGCTCGCTGCGGATCGCCAGATGCAGCAGCCCCCGGCCCAGATCGAACACCAGCACGTCGCCCACCTGCGCCGCGCCGCGCTTCACCCGCACGAGGCCCGCCCGGGCGAGCGCCCGCTCGATCCGCGCGCCGTTGCCGGTGAGGCTGTAGCCTGTCTCGTCGCCCTCCACGAACCCGAAGCGCTTCCCGGCGTGCACGATCACCCCCGCGCAATCGAGGCCGCGCCCCGGCACCCGCCCCTGCGCGCGGAACGGCGTGCCGACGCAGTCCCGCGCCGCCGCCGCGATCTCCTTCCCCCGCGTTGTCATGATCGCCCCCTCTAGCGCGCGTCCGGATAATCCAGCATGGCGTCGAGCCCCGGCACGTGCGGCTCGCCGCGAAAGTTGGCGCCGTTGCCGAACTTGCCGGCGCAGGTGGCAAAGCGCCGGTCGCATCCGGCGGTGAGCGTGAACAGGTCACCGGGGTTTATGTCCGCCCGCATCGGCTCGCGCAGGCGCACCTCGCCGCCGCCGCTGCCCAGCACCTCGGCCCCGAGGCCGGCGTTGCGGCCGGTGATCCAGCGCAGGCGGCCGTAGGCGTACCAGTCGGGCGTCGCCACGAGCCCGCTCGCCGAGAAGCGGCTGCGGTCGGCGGCGCCCGTCACCCGCGCCGTCACCCGGTACCGGGCGAGGTCCACCCGGCAGCGCCGGTCACCCAGATCGGCGCGGCACTCGGGGGAGAAGCGCTCCGTCACCGGCTGCGCGAAGCGGGCGCTGTCGGTCGAGAGTTCGGCGCGGAAGGCGCCGTCCTCCCAGCGCACCGCGCCCAGCGTTCCCGCCGCCAGCGCGAGAACGCCGTCGCCCGGCCGCGCCCAGTTGACGAGGCTTACATGAAGCCGGGCGAAATCGTACCGCCCGGCGGCGAGATCCGCCTGCGTCACCGCGCCGTTTGCCAACATGCCGGAGAGTTCGATGTCGCCCGCCTCGAAGTCCGCGTTGCTGACGAACGCCGAGGGCAGGAACGACGGCACGGCGCGGTAGGTCACGCCCTCCATCTCCAGGTCGCGGTCGTGACTGGTGAAGCCGAGGATCACCCCGTCCCGGCGGACGATGCGCCACAGCAGCGCAAGCGTCGTGACCTCTCCGGCCAGATGGGCGGCGAGGTCCGTGGGTACGGCCCGGCTCATGCTTCCCTCACCTCGACCAGCGGGATCGAGGGAATTTCGCCCGCGCGGAACCCGGCGAGCGAGACTGCCAGATGGTCGTCGGCGAAGCGCACCGGCACGTCGAACAGGAAGCCCGCCGTCACCACCGCGCCCGGCGCGGGCGCTTCGGCGAAGCGCACCTCGCCCGCCGCGCCCAGGGCCCAGCCGTCCCTGCGCTCGACGCCGTTGACCGCTACCCGCACCGTCTCCGCCACCGGCCGGGTGATGCGGCGGGTGTGGCCGTCCTCCCCGCCGTAGCGTTTGACGAGCGGGAAGCCGGTGCGCACCCCGTCGCCCGTCCCCAGCACCTGATCGAAGGGCGTCGCGCCGTCTCCCGCCGCGTTCGAGCCGTAGTCGAACGGGTCGCGGAAGCGGAAACCGCAGGCACGCCCGCGCCGCGCCCGGAAAAAGGCGATCACCGTCGCCAGGTCCGTCTCGCTGCGCACGCCGAGCCCCGCGTCGTAGCGTGCCCGCGCCTGCGCCCAGTTCATGTTGCGCTGCTCGAAGCCCGAGGCCGTGGCGATCACGGTCGTCGAGAATTCCGGCCCGCCGCTGGCGCCCATCCCCACCTCCAGCGGGAAGCGCACGTCATGAAATCCGTCCATCTCGTCCTCCTGCGCTGTGTCGAAAAAGGCAAAGCCGTCGCGCAGCGTCTGCGGCAGCGCCCACACGAACACCTCGCCGTAGCCCTTGTCCCGCGCGTCCCCGATGCTGCGGCCGATGGCGCGCCACTGCGCCCGGTCCGCGCCGTCCAGAACGAAGCCCGCGAAGTAATGCTGCGCCGCGCGGGGGTAGCCGAAGCGGGCGTCCACCAGCGCGATGCCGCGCTCGTGCGCGCCCCAGTTCTCCGCCGTCACGTGGTCGTAGTCCTCCACCTGGAGCAGGTCGAACGCCGGGAAGGCCCATGCGCCCGGCATGTTCACCCGCGCCAGCATGGGCGCGCCCGCGTCGATCACCTGCGGCGTGAAGAACAGCAGCGCGACCCGCGCGCCCGGGTGCGCCGCCTTCACCGCGTCCCGCAGCGCCAGCGTCGCCGCGCCCAGCTTCTGGCCCAGCCAGTCGAGGTAATGGGCCTGCGCCGCGTCCGGATTTTCCGTTACCGAGCGGTGGCGCGTCGGCACCGCCCGCCCGGTCTCCGCCGTGTAGGCGGCCGTTGTCGCCGCGTCATAGAAACAGGGCCGCCGCACCCCGCCGAGGCCGGACCACCACCACGGCTCGCCGATCTGGAAATCGACCGGCAGGCCTCTTGCCGCCGCCAGGGCGCAGAAGTCCCGCGCCACCGCCTTCAGGTAATCGACCGCCGCACCGTTGCAGGGGGAGAGCAGCGTCGAGGGCGGGTCCCATCCGGTGAGGGCGGGCGCGCCCTCGTGGTCCCTCTGCTTCCAGGCCTCCGGCGCATGCTCGTCCAGCAGCTCGAACGACAGCGAGGTGATGACGCGGAAGCCGAACGTGTGGCTGCGCGCGTAGAAATCCGCGTGCCATTGCCGCGCCGCCGCGTTCAGCACCGAAGACCCCGCGCCCTGCGCCACAAACCGCCCCGACGCCGCGTCGCGCGCGAGGCGGAAATAATGGCTCATCCCCACATAGTGGTTGATCCAGTCGCGGTAGCCGAGCGCCACGATGTTGTGCAGCACCCGCTCCGGCGTCATGTGGTAGAGGTCGTCGTACCCGGTTGCGATCCGCAGCCGATGCGGCGGCACGAACGCATCCCCCAGCCCGATGCTGGCCCCGCTCCCCTCGCAGCGGATCTCGCTCAGCATCACCGTCCCCTCGGCGGGCGGGGTGAGCACGCCGCTGCCGCCGTCGTATGTTTCCGGCACGATGGAGAAGAACATGCGGTCGATGTCCCCCGCCCACACCGGGTCCGCCTCCTCCGGCAGCATGAAGCCGCCGGCGAGCCGGTCGAAATCCAGCGTGATGCGGGCATCCGCCGCGCTGCCGGTGGCGTAGTTCCACAGCCGCACATACCAGGTGCGCGGCGCGCCCCTCTGGTCCCGCCCCTCGATGGTGAGCGTCGCCCCATACACCGCACTCAACGGAGCGATGGCGCCGCTGGTCCGCCAGCGGAACGAGAGCGTCATCCCGCGATAATCCCGCGCCGTCTCGTAGGCGAGCAGCGGATGGTCCCACCGGTCCTCGCTTTCCCAGATCAGGCCCGCCAGATCCTGCCTCTGGTAAAAGACGCAATCGACGCGCAGGCTGTCCGGCCCGGTCGTCACCACGCTGCCCATGGCAGGGCGTGGAAAATTCACCGTCCAGAAGCGCGGGTCGAACCGTTTGATCCAGTCCTCCGCCAGCCGGTCCTCATGGCGCGCCAGCCAGTACGGCATGTCCGCCTCCCCCGATTTTCGTATTTTGTCGAAAATTCCCGTGACGGAATTTCACGCCTCGTCCATCGCGCGGCGCACCGCCCGCGCCACCTGCCGGGCGCTCATCTGCATCATCTGGAGCGAGGCGTTCGGCGGGGCGGCAACGTTGATGGAAATGTTGACGACACGCGCCGCCCCGCCCTGCCAGGCGGGGGTGATGCGCCCGGCCTGCTCCGGCACGAACACTTCCGGCCCCCGTTCGCCCACCAGATAGGGGCGGCCCTCGCTCACCGGCCCGCCGCTCGCCCGCCCGCTGAGGCCGAAAAGCTGGAGCCCCTGGCCGATCAGCCCCACAAGGCCACTCGCGCCGCCGCCCCCGCCGCCCCCGCCCCGGCCCGTCACCTCCCGGAACAGCGCCCGCGCCATGTCGGCGAGGATGCCGCGCACCAGCGCCTTGATGTCCTCCAGCCCCAGCTTGCCCTTGCGGATCAGCCGGTCGAGCGCATCTTCCAGTCCGCGCATGGCGCTGTCCGCCCCCACCTTCAGGAGGTCGAAATTGAGGTTGCGGCGCAGCGTCTCGCCCATGTCACCCGCCGCCGCATCGAATTGGGCCTTCATGTCCGCCGCGTCCCGCGCGAGCGCGGCAGTGTCGGCGCGAATTTTCAGCACCAGCGTATCCAGTTCCTCAGCCATGGGGCTCTCCTTTGCTCTCCTGTGCCGTCTCGTCCGGGAACCGGGCCATCAGCTGCGCCAGATCCGCCCGCCCGAACGCGGCCCCGCCGCCTCCGCCGTGGCCGAGCCGCCCCTCCAGCGCCAGCCACAGGTCCTGCGGCGTTGCCTGCCAGAAGACCTGCGGCGGCCAGCCGAGCAGCCCCGTCGCCACCCGCGCTGCCTCGGCGCAAATGTCCGCGAAATGCCCCGCTTGTGCGGACAAGTCCCCGGACCAATATTCAGGAGGATGACTGGCGTGTTCGCCCCCGGGCTTGGCGGCCCGGCTCCGTTCGGAAAGGCGTGTCATGCGAAGCATCTGGCTCATTCCCGTTGTCGTTCTGCTGGGCGCGGCCCCGGCCCCTGCCGCCCCGGCCCAGACCCCTGCCGCCCAGGCCCCTGCCGCCCCGGCCCAGGCCCCTGCCGCCCAGGCGCAGGCACCGGCCCGCGCTCCCGCGCGCGCCGCTGTCGAGCCGTGGGTGCCGGATCTGGCGACGGTGCTTGCCGTTGAAAATCGGGTGGTGCTGCCGCCGGGTTCTGCGCCGCGCGACCGCTACCTGCGCGTCTATGCGGGGGAGGACCACGGCGGGCGCCACCTCCTGCGCGGGCGCTATTTCTTGAACAAGGACCCCAAAAATCCGCCCATCCGCATGGTGATGACAGCGCAGGTGTTCCCGCCGCCCAACGCCCCCGGCTGCGCGGTGATCGACGTGGTGTTCGACGTCACCGAAAGCCGCCAGGTATCCGCCGTCTGTATCGGCCGTTAGGGTGCCCGCCCGCCGAGGATGGCGACGGCGAGCTGGCGAAACACGGGCAGCGCCGCCGCCAGCCCTTGCGCCAGCAGCGCCTCGCCGAATGCCTCGCGGGTGAGATCCTCCGGCCGCACCGCGAGGCAGTGCCACAAAACGGCGGTCATTTCGCCAAGGCCCAGCCGCCCGTCCGCCGCCCGCTCCACCAGGGCAAACAGAGGCCCGGCCTCCGCCTCCGCCGCCACCAGCGCGGCGAAGGTGGGGCGCAGCAGATAATCCCGCCCCCCGAGGCGCAGGGTTGCCTCGCCCCGCAGCGGATTGGCGGCACTATTTTGAACGTCCATAGTCCGGCTGTCCGTCATCATGGCTTGCGCCTCCCCTCTCAGAGCACGGTCACCGGGCCGGTTGATTCCAGCGCCAGCGTGTAGGTGCGCTCGCCGTTGAAATCGCCGCCGTAGTCGAGCCGGGTGATGAGGAACGTCCCGCGCATCGCCTCGCCGCTTTCGAACACCACCTCGAAGTCGTCCGCCGCGCCCGCCAGCGCCTTCTGTTTCAGCCGCGCCTCGGCGGCGGAGCCGGTGAACACACCCGAGCCCGCGATCGACACCGACCGCACCCCCGCCTCCGGCAGCATTTCGCGCCAGCCGCCCGAGCCCTTGTGGGTTATCACCACGCCCTCGGCGTTGATTGCCAGTTGCGTTGTCCGCATCCCCGCGACGGTCGTGTACGTGACGGGCGAACCGCCGTTGCTGATCCTCAGCAGAAATGCACTTCCCTTCTCGGCCGCCATCGCCGCCTCCCTCTTTTTTTCGCCGTTCGTGTTGCCGTGAATCTGATTGTCCGGTGCCGGGAAAATCCCTCGCGCCCTACTCCCGCACCGTGCGCGCCCGATAGTCGGCGATGCCGTGGCGCACCTCCTCCTCCGCGTCCACCATCACGCGGGCGGAGAGAAACCGCAGGCTGACGAGCCGGTGCCCGTCGAGCGCGGCGGGCATGTGCTCCAGCGCCTCGTCGACCAGCCCGAGCAGGTCCTTTGCCTCCGCCATGCCGCGATAGCCGGACCACACGTGGACGCTCAGCCGGTGCTCGCGTCCCGAGAAATCCTTGGCGGACCAGTCCGTCTCCACCGCCTCGCCCACGGTGATGTAGGGCAGTGCCTGCTTGCGCGGCACGTAGTCGAAAATGCCGGTCACCGCCGCCCTCAGCGGCGGGTGTGCCGCAAGCGTCTGGTAGAGCGCCTGCTGCACGGCCCATCCTGCTGCAACCATGTCAGTCTCCCCCGAAGCGGGCGCGGGCCCGCACCTGCTCCAGCGCCGGGCGCAGGAACGGCTGCGCCGCCTGACGCTGCGTGCCGAATTCCACGAAGCGGGCGTAGCCGGGCGCGGTCAGGTCCGCGCCGTCGGCGGCCGGGAGCACCGCCAGTGCCTCCCCCAGCCGCCCGGGCGCCAGCGCGGCGGCATTGGCGCGGATTTCCTCCGCCGCGTCGAGCGCCCGCTGCCGCCCGGCTTGCGCGCCCTTGTCCATGAGTGCCGCCGTCAGCCGCGTGCTCATGACAGCGCCTCCTCCTCCGCCTGCATCAGCAGGAGGTCGGGCCGGCCGGCGATGTCCTCCATGCTGCGGATGGCGAGCTGGCGATTGCGCCAGCGCAGCCGCCAGGCGGGCGTCAGGCCCGGCGGCTTGCGCGTCACCAGGCGGTAGCGCACCGGCTGGAGGTGCTGCCGCGCGGTCTCCCGGCTGCGCACCGCCTCCATCTCGATGGCGGCCCAGCCGCTGGCGACGCTGCGCCAGCCGCGCGTCATGCCGCCAAGGCCATCGTCGAGACCGGTAAAAGCCTCGAACGTCACCCGCTCGCGCATCCGGCCGAGAAATTCCCTGTGGCGGGCGTCCCGCTGCGTTCCGTCCCCGCGCCTCATGCCAGCCTCCCGATGCGGAACGGGCGCCACAACGCGGCAACCGCCAGCGGCGGCCCGGCGTCGTCCGGGCTGTCGCGGTGGGAATAGAGGTGCGCGGCCAGCCGCAGGATGCCGAGGCGCAGCGCCTCCGGCACCCCGGCGGGCTCCGCGCCGAGCCCCGCCTGATAGTCCGTCTCCAGCCGCGCGCCCGCGAGCGGCAGGAAGGTCATGCGCAGGCAGGCGAGCCCGCGCGCATCCTCCTCTACCGTGTAGTCGGCGCTCCCCAGCGCAGTGCGCGTGCCGTCCCGGCCGATCAGCGTCACCGCCTCGACCTGGCGCAGCGGCCCCCGCGAGAGGCGGACGCTGCGCCCCGCGCTCCACGGCACGCCCCGCGTCTCCGCGGGATCGAACGCCCGCGTCTCCGCGGGATCGAACGCCCGCGTCTCCCGGAACCGGGTGGCGATCAGCACGAGGCCGGTGAAGGCCTCGCATACTTCCCGCGCCGCCTTGAGAAAGGCGGCCAGCGCCGCGTCCTCCTCCTCGCCGTCGAGGCGGAGGAAGGCGCGCGCCTCCTCGATGCCGACCGGCTCCACCGCCGGTCCCTCAAGCCATGCGACCGTCATTGCCGCGTCTCCCGTGCTGCGGCTGTTCACAGGCCGTGCGGGGGGAAGGCACGCGGCCTCCCCCTCGCGCCCCGTGAGCGCCCATGAAAAAAGCCGCCCGGGGGCGGCCTCTTTTTTTCCTTCGATTTTTTCTGCCCGTGCCGCGTCAGCTCGCCGAGAACTTCAGCAGCTTGATGGCGTCCGAATTCACCACCGCGCCGCCCACGCGCCGGGTGGCGTAGAAGTGGACGAACGGCTTGTTGGAATAGGGGTCGCGCAGGATGCGCGTGCCCGTGCGCTCGGCGATGACATAACCATGGGCAAAATTGCCGAAGGCGATGGCGCAGCTGTCGGACTCGATGTCCGGCATGTCCTGCGCCTCGATCACCGGATAGCCGAGCAGCGTGGCCGGCTGGCCTTCAACAAGCGAGGGCCGCCACAGGAAATTGCCGTCCCCGTCCTTGAACTTGCGGATGCGGGCGAGCGTTGCCGAATTCATCAGGAACACCGCCCCCTGCCGGTAGGTCGGGCGCAGCGCGTGCACCAGATCCACCAGCTTGTCTGCCGGATCGGTGCTGGGGAAATTTCCGGCAACACCCGTCGCCACATATTGCAGCGTGCCGAACGGGCGGGCGGTGTCTTTCGTCGCGGCCATCGGGTAGGCGAGAAAACCCTTGGGCTGGTTGGTGCCGGTCCCCGCGATGAAGGCCGCGCCCTCCTGCTGGGCGAATTCGAGTGCGATCTCGCCCGCGAGCCAGGTCTCCACGTCGAACACCGCATCGTCCAGCATGGTCTGGGTCGCGGCGGGGTTGGCGTAAAGCTCGCCCCAGAACGGCGCGACTTCCGCGAAGGCGGGCGTGGCGGTCTCCGGCCGCTCCGCCGTCTCCGACACCCAGCCGGAGGCGAAGCCGCCCGTCGCCACCAGTTTCTTGTAGTTGGCGGTGCCCACCTGCACCACGGAGGCGACGCTGCGCAGCGGGGAAATATCCCGCAGCCGCGTCTCGATCATCCGGTCGATCGCCTCGGGCACCGCGTAGCCGCCGTCCTGCGGGGCCGAGACGTTCAGCGACTTTGCCTCCGCCCCGGCAAGGCCCGTCTCCAGACCTTTGCGCAGATAGCGCTCGGTGAAGGCCTGCCGGTGCACATCATCGGCCCCCGCCGCCTTGGCCTCGCCCAGCAGCGGGCGGCGCGCCGCGCCCACCAGATCCGCCACCCGCCGGTCGAGCCGCGCGACGGTGCGGGCAAGCTGCGCCATCTTCTCCTCGATCTCGCTGTGCGCGGGCGCGTGCGCCGCGCCATCGCCGCCCGCCGGGGCAACGTCCGCACCGGCCGCGCCGAACACATCCTCCAGCGCCGTGGCGCCCTTGATTTCATATCCGTCCATGTATCGTCTCCACAGGTGTCAATTTCGACGCCGACGCAACCGCCCCCTCCACCCCCAGCACCCGCGCCCGCGGCTGCATGGGAAAGGTCACCAGGGAAATTTCGAGAAGCTCCACATCCAGCAGCCGCCGCACGCGCTGGCGGCTGTCCATCACGCTGCGCCGCACGCGGTAGCCGATGGAAAGGCCCGTGAGCGCGCCGCCGCGCACCAGGCTCGCCGCGTCGCGGCCGCGACGGCAGCCGAGGTCAAGGCGCGCCACTACCCGCAGGCCCCGCCCGTCCTCCGCCAGATGCTCGATGCGCCCGATCGGCTCGCGCGCCTCATGCTGCCAGAGAAGCGGCACGCCGCCGCCCCCGGCGCGCACCGCGCGGGCAAAAGCGCCGGGCATCACCACGTCGCGCCCCGCGTCCACTTCGTGAAAAATGCTGGCATATCCGGCAAACCGCAGGCTTGCCGGCGGATTGTGTTCCCCGCCCATGGCTCGTGCTCTCTCGCGTGTGTCTGGTGTGATGCGCCGTGCGACGCGGCCTGTGCGTATTCAGGGGGCCTCTGCCCCCGCGCGGGCGGAACGGGAAACTGTGCGCCAGAAACGCAAAAGGGCCGAAGCGCGTGCTCCGGCCCTGAACCCCCGGCCTCGGGAAAATGGCAAGGAGGTGTGTCCCAGCTTATGGCTGAATCTTAAGATTAAATCCAGCCCCGCACCGCCGCTTTCCGGCGCTGTTCCCGTATTCCGCCGCAAATCATGGTAAATTGTTGCGTAACAGAGGTAAATTTAACCAAATACCGGTCGATTAATACACCGAATCGGCCTTGTCCGCCTTCGCGTCCGCGATGCGCTGCGTCGGCGACATTTCCAGCACCGCCGCCAGCGCCTGGAGCAGCAGCGGGCGCTCCACAGGGCCGGCCGTCTCCAGCGCTTCCAGCAGCGCTTTCGCCATTTTCTCGGCACTGACCTCCTGCCCGTCGGGAATGTCGAACTCCACCTGCGGGCCCGCAACCGACGGCTGGCCGAACGCCGCCATCATGCCCAGGCCCGCCAGTGCCGCCACCTTCCTGTGCCAAGCTGCCATGATTCTCACCCTTCCCGTCGTTGCGTTTTTTCTTTTGCGGTCTTCGCGCCCTTGCGCCTGAAACGTTAACGCAAGTTCCGGGCCAAGCGACCGTATCTACGGCCCTGCAACAATTTGAATGGTTAATGACCACGAAGGCAAGAGCGAACGTGTAAAATTATCCGTCACTTGCCTCGTCGCAGCACAGGCCGAGCACCCGGCGCTTTTCGTCGGCGGAGAGAAAGTCCGCCGCCGCGACCTGCCGCCACAGCCGCTCCCGGTCCATCGCCAGCGCGGGGATCGCGTTGCGGTCGATGTCCAGCCGCAGCCCCTCCCACCAGTGGCCGAGATAGGCCGAAAGGCTGTCCGCAATCTTGGTCAGCAGCGGCAGCACCGTCAGGCGCCACAGTGCGCGGTTGGCCTCGCTGTAGTTGGCGTAGGTGTTGTCGCCCGGCAGACCCAGCAGCATGGGCGGCACCCCGAAGGCGAGCGCGATCTCCCGCGCCGCCGCGTTGCGCGCCTCGATGAAATCCAGCTCGGCGGGCGAGAGCGACAGCGGCTGCCATTTCAACCCGCCCTCCAGCAGCAGCGGGCGGCCCGCATTCTGCGCCCCCTGGAACCCCGCTTCCATTTCCGCCCGCAGCCGCTCGAACTGCTCCGGGCTGAGCGTCTCGCCCTGGCCGGGATCGAACACCAGCGCCCCGCACGGCCGCGCCGCATTGTCCAGCAGCGCCTTGTTCCACCGCCCCGCCGCGTTGTGCGTCTCGATCGCCAGTTGCGCTGCCTCCAGCGGCGACAAACCGTAATGGTCATCGAGCGGATGAAAGGCGCGGATGTGCAGCAAATCCCCCCGCCCCGTCACCGGGTCCACACCATAGCGCACCACCTGCCCCGCCACCGCATGGCGATATTCCTGCGGCCAGCCGGTAGGGCCCGGCACCACCGTCACCCGCTCGGGGCGCAGCAGATGCAGCTCCATTGGCAGATCGTCCGGCCCCGGCACCACCTCCACATAGGCATTGCCCGCCAGCACCAGATGGCTCGCCAGCGCCTCGATGAACGCCGCACCCGGCTGACACGGATTGGGACGCGCCAACAACCCGAGCGCCGGGTGCCCCGAAGGCGTGCTCACCCACACCGCCGACGCCGCACTCTCCGCCACCAGCCGGACCGCCCGCTGCGCAATCGCATTGCGCAAATAACTCTCCCGAACCCGCGCCTCATAACCGCGCACCGACGCCCCCGCCGGCCAGCCCGTCAGCAACGCCAGCGGCGACGCCCCACGCGCCTTCCGCTCCCGCACCGACGCCTCCTTGCGCCGCCACGGCAGAAACGAAAATTCCATGGGAACCTCCCCCGTTTTTTTTTGCCTGGTCTCCACGGCCCCGCGAGCCGCTTGTGAAAAATGCGAAAACACATGCAGGGGTCTTGCCCCCCGCGGCTCACAGAGCCCCAAACAAAAGATGCAGGGGACTCAGTCCCCAGCGGCCCACAGGGCCGCGAACAAAAAATGCAGGGGTCTTGGCCCCCTGCACCCCGATCGTTTTTCGGGACGCACCCGTCATCCGCCACCGCGCCTTCCCGGCCTTGGTTGTTTTTTTTGTTTTAGTGACCCTGACGATTTCGGTTGGCGCTGCACGCCCGCTTGTTCCCTGGCCGCACAACAAAAGGTAATTCCTAGCCTTTCCGGACCAGAATTGGCCTGATTTCGTTGATCGAAGTTGTCTTTAACAGCTTAAGAATCAATGGCTTGATGTCCTGCTC